>Ga0209097_10000784_pt1 | contig 29193 bp, 39 predicted proteins | sample AD_UKC052_MetaG_FD_184419 | JGI IMG/M metagenome (GOLD analysis project Ga0209097, IMG submission 184419) | Active sludge microbial communities of municipal wastewater-treating anaerobic digesters from USA - AD_UKC052_MetaG (SPAdes) (version 2) | ecosystem: Engineered > Bioreactor > Anaerobic >... | reverse complement strand
CATGACCGTGACGAGCGCAATGAGCAGGAAGAGCACGACGCCAAGAAGCGCCAGGTTGCGCATGTTCATCCGCGACAGCCTTTCAAAGGGGTGTTCAGACCCGTGAAGATAGGGGGGATACTGGCCGAAAACGAGTGCTGAACGGTTAAGCGGCTGTCACATTCCTGCGTCTTTTTCGCTTTTGGGCCCGAGATTACGGGGCTTTCCGGCGCTGGGAGAGGTGCTGTCGCCTATACAGCCGAAAAACGGACCCGTTTAAACATGGCTTCGACCTCGCCACGGAGGGAGATCGCTTGCAGACGAAGTTGCGACTTCCGGGCCTCCAGCGCGACGCCAATATGCTCTTCCCGGCCGTGGCGGAGAGCTTTGAGTTCGTCTTCCAGCTTTTGGGCGTCGCGGTATGCTGGCAGGCTAAACAATCCGACGAGGATCGTAAGGCCGATCCACGCCGCAAACCCCCAACCAATTCCGTTGAAGTATCCGATTACCACGGACAGGATGAGGGCGCTTAGACCGCCGACGACCCCGAACAGGCCGGCAGAAAGATAGTAGCTTCGGTTCTTCGCCGTTGATTGCTTTGCCTTTTGCTCAATTTCTGAATCGAACCGCCTTTCGGCTTGTGTGCGAAGCTCGCTCAGATCGATAGGGTCTATGCGGATCTCGGCTAGCGTCTGTCCGGCGCCGTTCGTTGCGCAGCTCAACGCAACAACTAGCCCATCGTGGTGGTACCGATCGGCGGCAACGGCCACTGCGGCCCGCGAGCGCATTAGTTCGGCCAACTCGCCGCGGATGCTTTCTTGAGGCAACGGCAACACGTCCGAAACAACTTCCACGTCTTCCCCCTCGATCCGTCACTTCAGCCATCAGGCTGACGATTTGCATATACGCTGGCAGGCAACCGCTGATGAATGAAAGTTATCCAGCGTTGCACACATATCGCCTGAACTCACGATTTGACGCCTACCGGTTGAGCGCAGCCGCGATCGGATCGGCCAGCAGGGCATGCGCCCGGTCCCAGGCGGGGGCTGCCGGCTCGTCCGCGCCGCGCCTTGGGGGGGCTGGTGAAAACCCGACGGAGGCCCCCTTCCGGCGTATCCACGCGCCGCCCAATGTCATTCCCCCGGCCATTCCCCCATCCTCGACCAGCCGTCCCGCCAGCCGCTCCAGCGCCTCCCCGCGCGGCGGCGTTTCCGCACCGCCCGCCGCCATCACCAGCGCTTCCACCAGCCGCAGCTTGGCGTCGTCCGGCAGCCCGGTGATTGCCGCGAACGGCAGCATTGTTTCGTTTCCGTCGTGCCGGCACAGCTCCAGCGCCGCCCGCGCGACAGTCAGTGCCGCCACGCGCGCCTCAACAGCCGCGCCCATGATGCGTATGATCCGGTCGCGTCCCTCCGGCTCCAGCCGTGCGACAAGCTGGCGTGTCCGCACGCGTTCATAACGCTCCGCCTCGTTCGAAGGATCGTCCACCCACGTCATCGACCGTGCGCGCAATTCCCCGCGCAGCTCCTCGCGCGCGAACGCCAGCAGTGGTCGCGCCAGTTGCAACCCGCGCCCCTCTGGCCACACCGGCGACGGCGCCAGCGGCAATGGCCCGGCCAGACCGTGCCAGCCCGATCCCTGCCGCACGCGCATCAGGAAAGTCTCGATCCGGTCGTCCCGCGTGTGGCCCAGCGCAACAAGACCCACATCGCGCGCCCGCGCCCATCCAGCGAGCAGGGCATGGCGCGCGCGCCGCGCTTCCGCTTGTCCCGGCGCGCCGCCTGATCTGCCGAAATGGCTCCATGTCAGTATCGTGTGCGGCACCGAAAGCTGCTCGCAGATCGCCGCCACGCCCTCGGCCTCGGCCAGCGCCTCCGGCCGCAGCCCGTGATCCACCGTCGCCGCCGCCACGCTGCGCCCACGCGCCTTCGCCCACTCCGCGCCCAGCACCAGCAGCGACAACGAGTCAGAGCCGCCCGATACGGCAAGGCCCAGCGTCTGATGATAACCGGCAAGCAGGTCGAAAGCGCTCATCGCCCGGCGGAGCAGGCCGCCGGCGTCGTCAGCGTTATTTGAGCCCGAGGATGTCACGCTCATAGATTTCGAGCAGCTGACGCCAGATGTCGAGCGTGTCCTCGAAATTGTCTGCGGTCACGCCCGCGTCCAGGTTCACGTCCATCTGCAGCTTCACCTGCGCCGCATCGAAGGTAATTCGCACATAGCGCCAGCGCGCATTGAACGCGTTGGCTGAATCGCCATTGAGGCTTGCCGGCTTCGCAGCCTGACTCATGAACTGCACCGAATTGCAGGTCAGGCCCTGTTCGCACTCGTAGAACTGGATGACGTAGTCCGAGCGGGAAATGCGCCCGGTAATCACCGGATCGCCCTTGGTGTCGGCGCGCAGCTCGACGCGATAACCCGTCTTCTCCATGAAGCGGGCCATGCCGGCCGGGTCGGAAGCGTCGAACATGCCTCCGCGCACGCGCTCGGCCGATGGCGTCTGCCGGGCGGCAGCCACGGAAAACGCCGAAGCCGCCAGCGCGGCGGCGACACATGAAGCGAGGAATCTGGAAGCGCGGTTCAGCACGTCGAAAGGTCCGTGATCGGGTTCAGGCCCAAACCGTTACGGGCAGACCGTTAAGAACACTTGGCGTACTGGCGTTCCTGCGCAGCCATCTGCTTGGCGACGGCGGAAGCCTTCGGAAACTGCTTCGCCATCACGTCCAGCGTCTTGCAGCTGTCGGATGTCTTGCCCATGCCCCGCATCGCACGCGCCAGCTTCACCATGCCGGTCGCGGCGTTCGGAGAGTTCGGATAGGTCTTGATCAGCTTGGCGTATGCGCCCGAAGCGTCAGCGAAGTTGTCCTGATACAGCAGGGATTCGCCCAGGTAATACTGCGCGTCGGCAGCCTTGGCGCCTTTGGGAAACTTGGTCAGGTAGCTCGTGAACGCCTGCTCGGAAGCCGGGAAGTCTCCGCCCAGCAGCAGCGCGTGCGCGCTGTTGAAGAAGCCTTCCTCGTCCTGCGGCAGCGCGGCGAGATCAACCAGCGGGGCAGGGGCAGGCGCGCCATTGTTGACGCTGCTGGCGAGGCCGTTCGCCTGCGCGGTCTGCAGGCTGGTCGACACGGAGGCGGAACCGCCGCCGGCCGGTACAGCGCCGCCGGCGGCGTCTTCAAGGTTCTCGATCCGGTCACGCAGCGCAGCCAGGTCGGTTTCCAGTTTCTTGCGGCCATTGTTGGCCTCTTCCGCCGTGCGGCGGGCATCGCTCAGCTGCGCGCCAAGAACCTCGGTGCGATCGGTCGCCTTGCGCAGGTCGGCTTCAAGCTGCTCGACGCGCTGGCGAAGCTGCTCGACGGCGGGGTCGGGCGCGGCGGTGTAGGGTTGGGAGTTGAAAACCTGGCCGTGGGCGCGGGGCGCTACAACAACGGCGGCGGCAAAAAGGGCGAGGCCGGTCATCGCGGCCATCAGAACCCCTCGAACATGCGCGTCACGGGTGACGGCGATTGCGCGGGCCCGGGAAGAATTCGTGTTGGGATTCTTGCTTTGCATGGTCAAAAAGCTATCCGCCGCCCGGGCCAGAAATGTGGCGAACCGGGCGGCGGACTGCACTTTTGCGTCAGGGGTTACGAGATCGCCTCGACGATGATGTTCGAGAAGGCGTTCCGGTTACGGGCCCAGGCAGCTTCGTCATGGCCCATGTCGAGCGGCTTGTCCTTGCCGAACGAGATCGTCTGGATGCGGCCCGAGGCAATGCCTTGCGATTGCAGGTATTGCGACACGGCCTGCGCACGGCGATCGCCCAGCGCGATGTTGTAGTCACGGGTGCCGCGCTCGTCGGCGTGGCCCTGAACTTCAACGCGCGTGGACGGGTACTGCTTCAGCCACGAGATCTGCGTGGCGAGCGAGCGGCGGTCAGCGTCGTCCAGATTGTACTGGTCGTAGTCAAAATAGACGCGATCCGTCGATTTGGCGGCGAAGTCGCCTTTCGAACCGGCAGCCGGGCCAGCCGGGGTCGGGTTGGCCGGCAGCGGAGTCGGCGGTTGCGGCGCAACGCGCGGAACCTCAGCGACGACCGGCGGAGGCGTAGGCTCCGGAGGAGGATTGGAAGCGCAAGCTGTCGCCAGCATCGAAGCGCCAGCGAGAAGTGTCAGACCGAGTGACCGCATAGTAATAGACTCCTTGTTCCCGTCGCGCCCCCCAAGAAGGCGCGTTATCCAGTTTTCCCCAGTCAGTACCTGCGATTTGCGATGGTTTTGCAAGTCCGGTGGGCGCTACGAACCGATGAAGTAGCAATATACTTCAGGGTTTTTTGTGGCAAAGGCGAGGTAACATTGCAATCGAGTAATGAAATATAGCAACGAATTCCAGCGCAATGCATGCGCTTGCCGCACAGCGTTGCATTTCGGCGCCACTCATCTGTCCAATGGTGAGACTTACCCAAGGGCAAGCCTCAACCAGCCGGTGCCTTACTGCTGAGCAGCCTCGACCTTCAGCAGCGGACCCCAGGTCGGGTTGGTCGCATCACGCGGCGTCGGCATCCGGCGCAGGTTCCTGCCTGTGAGATCAACGCTCCACAGCTTGGGACCTGCCCCGCGCGAAGCCGTCCGCTCAAACGCGATCACGCGTCCGTTCGGCGACCAGGTCGGGCTCTCGTCCTGATAGCCATCCGTCAGGATGCGCATGCCCGAACCATCCGTCCGGATAACACCGATAGAGAACTTGCCGTCGCCCTGGCGCGAGAACGCGATCCAGTCGCCACGCGGCGACCACACCGGATCGGTGAACCGGCCTGAGTCAAACGTGATGCGGCAGGTCGTGTCGCGTCCACCCTTCGGGCAGTTCATCTGCGCGCCGTCTTCCCGCATGATGTAAAGCTGCGGTCCAAGGCCACGGTCCGACACGAACACCATCATTTTCCCATCGGGCGAGAAGGACGGCGACGTATCGATCGCCGCGTCATTCGTCAGCCTGCGCGACGTGCGCCGCGCCAGCTCGATCACATAGATGTCCGAGTTCCCGCTCACCGCACGGCTCAGCGCGATCGAGCGGCCATCCGGCGAGAAGCGCGCCGAATAATCCATCGAGTTCGGACCTTCCGCGAGCACTTCCTGCCGCCCCGTCTCGATGTCGTAGAGATACGTGCGCAGCAGCGTCGCGCCCGGATACTTCGGATCGGGAACATACGCGCCGTAGAGAATGCGCTGGTCCGTCGGCGAGAAGCGCGGGTTGATGACCGAGGTGAACCCGGCCAGCAGGAACTCCGCATTCGCGCCGTCCTGGTCCATGATCGCCAGGCGGCCACGCACCGGATCTTCCCCCGGCGTCTTCGAGACGAACACCACGCGGCTGTCGAAATAGCCGCCATCGCCCGTCAGCTGCGAGAAGATGTCATCTGCCACGCGGTGCGCCAGCCTGCGCCAGTTCAGCGGCGTCGCCACCGTATATTGCCGCGCAAACTGCTGCGACGCGCCGTAAACGTTGTACAGCCGGAACTGCACGGTCATGTTGTTGTTGCCGGGATTGATGATGACGTTCCCGACGATCAGCGCCTGCGCCGCAACGCCCGCCACCTGCCAGTCCGGATAACGCGGCGCCATGTCGAACGACAGGTCGCGCTCGATGAACGCCGCCTTGTCCACCAGCTCGAACACGGCGGAGGAGGCGAGATCCTTGCGCAGCACATCGCTCAGCTGCGCCGCGATCTCCGCTGCGCCCGTGCCTTCAGAGTCGAAGTCCGGCACGGCGATGCGCATCGGCACATATTCCTCGCCCACCACGGTCACGCGCAGCTGCGCCGCAGCCGGCGCGCTCATGCCCATCATCGCGGCGATCGCGATCACAAACGACTTGAAGTGGCGCATGGGGCTGGTCCTCGTGACGGTCATTCTATTGCGCTCCGATCTTCGGCAGGAACTCGATGTCGATCCAGTACGGCGCCGGCTCAAGCTTGAAGTATTCCGGCGGCACCTGCCAGCCAAGGTTGTTGCACTTCTGAAGCGCAGTCCGCGCGTGTTCGATGAACACCAGCAGCGGTCCACCGCCCGGCGGGCGCGACGGCTCGCGCAGTTCCGGCTCTACCGCAAACTTCCCGTTATTGCTGAACCGCACGCGGAACACGGTCCTCAGGGTGGCTGCGTCCGCCATGTCCGAATGGTCAGTCCAGCAGCGTTTGTTCACCAGCTGCGCGCGGATGTAATCCTGCACCGTCACCTGCGTGCGCCGCATCTCGCCCGCGCCCATGCGCGCCGGGCCTGTCTCGGCGGTTGCCGTCTTCGCGCCTGCCGGGGCAGGGGCGGCTTTCGGCTTGTCCTTCTTAACGTCGGTCAGCATTGAATCGAGGAAGGAGTTCAGATCCTCTTCCTTCTTCGCCGGCGCAGGTTTCGCTTCCTGCTTCTTCACCTCCTCCTTCTTCGGCGGGGGAGGCGGCGGCGCTGCTTCAAGGTTGACGACGTCTTCTGCGGGCTTCGGCGCGGAGGCGGATGTGAACGTCTCTGTCACTTCCTCTACGGCGGCCGCTTCTTCTTCCTTCGGCGCATCGGCTACAACCGGCGCGATATCGGTCACTTCCCCGATTGTCATCAGCTCCAGCGGAATGACGATCATCGGCGTCGACGGCTCAGGCTTGTAGGCCTCGCCCTGCGAAACCCACAGACCAGCCGCAACGACGCTTACGTGCGCCACCAGAGAGAAGAACGCGCTAAGTCGCATCTCTCCGGTCAGCCTCCCTGTTCAAGGATGCGTTGCGCCGCATTGGCGTCCACCGGCAGGCCGGCGTTCTTGAACCCTGCGCGCTGCAGCAGCGCCAGCACGTTCACCACCGCGCCATACGGCACGGCTTCGTCGCCACGCACGAATACGCGCTTCTCGAGATTGTTCTCGGCCAGCGCCATCAGCATCGGGGCCAGCTCCTTCAGCGGGATCGGCTCTTTCTCCATCCCGACATAGACCTTCGCGTCCTTGTCGACCGTCACCACCAGCGGACGCTCGTTCTCCTGCTTCAGCTGTTCCGCTGCCGTCTTGGGCAGCGTCACCGCCACGCCCGTCGCCAGCATCGGCGCGGTGATCATGAACACGACCAGCAACACCAGCATGACGTCGACCATCGGGGTGACGTTGATGTCGGCCATCTGGCGTCGCCGCCCGCGCCTTCCACGTCCCGAATTGCCCATCATCATGGCCATGGATCAGGCGTCCCGGCGTTCATAAAGTCGGCGCGACAACCGCACCGAAACTTCCGAAGCGAAGTTGGCCATGCGCTCGGAGAACGCGGAAATGTCGGCCGAGAACTTGTTGTAGAAGATCAGGGCAGGGATGGCCGCGAACAGGCCGAGAGCCGTCGCGAACAGCGCCTCTGCGATACCCGGCGCCACGACGGTCAGGTTGGTCTCGCCCTTGGCCGCGATGTCGCGGAACGAGTTCATGATGCCGATGACGGTGCCGAGCAGGCCGATGAACGGCGTCGACGATGCGATGATGGCCAGGGTCGAAAGGCCCGATTCCATCCGCGCGGTCTCGCGGTTCACGGCCACGTCCATCTGCGCGCTGGCGCGCTCGATGATCGCCTTCGATTCATCCGGCGCTCCCGAACGCCGTCCCTCGCGCCATTCGCGCGATCCCGCCGCGAACACGCGCGCCAGTGCTTCGGAGGATTTCTCCGTCACGCGGCCGTCCATGTCTTCCATCGGCTGGCCCGACCAGAAAGCCTGCTCGATACGCTTGGCGCGCGACTTGGCCCCGCCGACCGTCAGCCACTTGTCGATGGCCACCGCCCACGACCAGACGGAGGCAATGGCAAGGATGCCCATCACCACCTTCACGATGATGTCAGCGCGAATGAACAGCGCGAAAAGCGAGAAATCCTGTGTGGCCACGACGGGGGCCAGCGCGTTGGGATCCATTAGGGGCTCTCAAATCCTTCGGTTTCAGCTGGGAAGCTTGCGAAAATCCCAGCTGGTGCAAGCCTGCCAGCATATTCAAGCCGGAATGCAACGCTTCTGGTTACGAAATTGGGCGAGATGAAGGTCAATACCGGCGATTCCCCGTGGGTTCAGGGGCCATACTGCGAGGGGGCCTTATAAGCCTCCCAATGCGACAATTCCGTTGCGGAAGGCTTGCGCGCCTTGCCCTCTGGCGTGATCGCCACCGCAACGACCTCCGCCTCGGTCAGCGTCACGCCGTCGCGTGTGATTGTCTGCCTGAAATTGAGGCGCGGTCCCTTCATTCCGGCAAAGCTGGTGTGCACCACCAGCTCGTCATGGATACGCGCGCCGCCCTTGTAGTCGATCACGATCCGCGTGACTGCAAACGCCCCGTGGTCATCCCGGTCGGGCGGCGTCCCCATCACCCGCAGCATCTCGGAGCGGCCCCGCTCGAAGAAGCGCAGGTAGTTGGCGTGATAGACCACGCCGGTGAAATCGGTGTCCTCGTAATAGACCCGCACCGGAAACAGGTGCTCCCCATTCTCGATCCGTCCGATTGAAGGCAGGTCATCACTCATGGGGAATCCGCTTAATCCGCCCACGGATACTTGTCATCCCGTCGGAAGGTCGAGCGTGGCGGGCGTCCGCCACACCGTCCGTCATTCCGGACACGCACAGAGCGCGTGATCCCGAACCCAGTTGCCACTCCCACCCAACCATCCCCCTTCGTCTCGTGCGCTACGCGCCCGCTCCACCTCCCTCTGCTCCGCATTGGGAGGCAAACCACCGCCGTCTTGCCTACACCAGTGCGAAGCACTGGGGGAGGTGGATCGTGGCAAAGCCGCGAGACGGAGGAGTCTCTTCGCGCAACCGCGCGGGCCTCCGTCAAATCCAAACTGCCGATTTCAGAAAACTTCGCCTCAGTCGCTCCGCGACCGAGATCGCATCCGCTTGCGCCTTAAGCGCCCAGCGTTCCGGCCACGCTCTGACCGTCCCGCTCAAGCACCACGATCACCCAGCCGCCATCATCAAGCTCCTGGATACGGAACTCCGATTCAACGCCGCCGTCCGCGATGATTTCACGAAGAGCCTGATCGGCTTCCCGCCGGGTCTTGAAGCGCTTGCGCCCTGTCGAATTGAACATGACATGCGCCGATGCTGCTTCGAGGTCGGGTGAAGAAAATCCCTCACCACTCGGCCCATCAAACGGAGCCGAACCCAGCCATATGTCGAAACGATAATGTCAGAACACGGAAGAGTCCTGATCATACATCAATATACCCACCCCAAGCCCATGTAAAAGCAGCTGGCCGGTCGCAAATCGGGCAGGGAATTCACCACCGGCGCCAAAAAAACGGACTCCAATTGCCTTGGCCACCCGTCTAGGGTGAGCCGCGATGGGCGGGGGAATTTCGTGACGACTGGGGGCAGGGGCATCGGAAGATGGCGGTGGCTGACCGCGCCGTTTTCACCACGCGGCCTGTCCGGTTTTGCACTCCTGGGTTTCTTCCTGCTCTCCGTCCTCGCGACCGGCCTCGGCTTCGCTGACCTCCGTGCCGCCAACACAGACAATGGCAGCCTCTCCGCCCTCGAACTCGCCTTCACCGTCGCCACCACGCTCTTCGTCGTCACCGCCATGATGGTCGCCCTCCATCACCTCGTCGCGGGTGGTTCATGGTGGATCAGGCTGATCTCGTTTTTCTTCTACCTGCTCTTCGCAATCTGGACCGTCGGTTTCGGTTACGGCTTCTTCTGGAAAGAACTCGCCGGCCAGGAGTTCACCGAGCGGCAGTTCGAAGGCGTCATCACCGATCTCTCGGGTTCAATCACCCGAACCTCCGCCGCACTCGAAACCTCCGAACGCGCCACCACCGATGTCGCCGCCCTCGCTTCCGCCCGCGCCCAGACCGAAGCAGCCGACGGTCGCACCTGCGCCAATCATCCCGGCTCGACGCCGGGCGAGGGCCCCCTCATGCGCAGCCGCTTCGCCTTCGCGGATCGCGCCCAGAATCTCGGCGCCGAAGTCCGCACCGTCTGGATCGCCCCGGTTGCAACCCAGCGCGCCCGGCTCGAACGGCAGGTCGCCGCTCTCGTCAATCGCGCTCCTCCGCCAGCCTCGCTCGATCTTCCCGCATCCGAACGCGCCACGCTTGAAAAGCTCAGCACCGCCTCGCAACTCGCATCAGCCGAACGCCGCGCGCTCTTCACCAGCGTTCACGAAGAATCCCGCGCCTTCGCCAACGCCGCCAACGATCTCCGCGCGCTGCATGCAACCGCCTTCGCAGATCGCCTCGTCTCGCTCGCCGCCGAAGTCGGCCCCGATCCACAACGCCCCGGCAGCGCCGATCCCGCCCGCGCCGCGGATCCGGGCTATTGCTGGGACGTCGTCCTCAACGAAAAACTCACCGCTGCATCGGCGCAGCTTCGCGCGGTCGAACCCGTCACCACGCCCGAATTCGAATTCCTCGAAGGCCCGAAAGCAACGCGCGCCGCTTTCTTCGGCCTGATCCAGTGGATCGCCCAACCCCTCGGCCTGAAGTTCGAAGGCAGTCGCGACTTCCAGTTCGACGACAAGGCTTTCCTCGCCCTGTTCGCCTCGATCGCCGTCGATCTTGGCATCGTCTTCCTGACGATCATCCGCGACGCCCCCATCCGCCGCCGCCGCGCCGATCGCGCAGCCGCAGGGCAGGGCGCGCCCACGCCGCCACGCCTATCCAGCATTCTTGGAGATCGGCGCCGCTAGCCGTCGAGATAGGCGACGAGCTTGTCCATCAGCCAGTTGGTGCCGTGCTCGCGCCCACCGGCGTCATCGCCACCCTGATCGAACGGCTCGAGGAAAGCGCCCTGTTCAGTCACCGTCATCTTCGTGCCCGCACCCGCCGGCTCGAACTCGATGGTTGCAAGCGACACCGACATGCGGAAGCTGTCGTTCATGAACATCTCATACGCATAGACGATGCGCCTGTCCGGGATGATCTCCCAGTAGGTAGCCTTGTAGTCCGAGACCCTTCCATTGTTCCAACGCCCGCGCAGCCGGTCGCTGCCGCCTTCGCGGAAGTTGAACTCGCGGATCTCCTCGACGCTGTCGCCCGAAGGGCCGCCGAACCATGCGGCTTTGCCTTCGGGTGTCGCCCACGCCGCGAAGACGCGTTTCGGCGGCGCCTTGAACGTACGCTCGATCGTGAAGATGGCGTGCTTGGTCTTGCTGTCGGTCATGGTCGTCTCTCAGGATTTCGGGAACATCGCAAAATACGGCTCGGCTTCGGCCAGCACGCGCGCAAAAGAAGGCCGCGCCATCAGCCGATCGAGATACCGCGCCGCGCCTGCATGCCCGTCGCCAAACGGCGCGACCTGGTTGGCGTAGTAGAGCGCAGGCGCTGCCGCGCAGTCGGCCATCGTGAATGTCAGCCCGGTCGCCCAGCCGCCCTCGCCCATGTCGCGGTCAACCAGCGACAGCGCGATCTCAAGTTCGTTGCGCAGTTTCTCGACGCCGAATGCATCCTTCTTGTCCGCGGGCCGCAACCGGTCGCCGACAATGCGCTGCATCTTGTCGTGTACATGCAGGTCATAGAAACGGTCCGACAACCGAACCCGCAGCGCGAGGTCCTTGTCTGCCGGGATCAGCTTGGCGGCGCCTGCATGCTTGATCGAAAGGTACTCGATGATGATGCTGGATTCCGGAAATCCCTTTCCGGCGTCCTCATCGACCAGCACAGGAAACTTGCCCAGCGGCGTCATCCGGATGAAACGCTCGCGCGCTTCCGGATCGCCGAGATCGACAAGCTCCGGCTCGAACGGAACGCCCGCTTCGTAAAGAGCGATCAGCACTTTCCAGCAATAGGAAGAGAGCGGGTGGTAATAAAGCTTCAGCGCCATCGGTCGATCCTCTTTGCGTCAGGCTTGCGCAGCCAGCTCGACTTCGAGCTTGGCGAACAGCAGTCGTGCGGCGGTCATTCTGGCTCTTTCCTGTCGTTATCGTTCTCGCTCGCCGTGGCGTCGAGATAATCCGCGAGCCGATCGAGCCTGCGGTCCCATTGCGCGCGGCGTTCCGCGATCCAGTGTTCGGCGAGGTTCAGCATTTTCGGCTCCACGCTGCATGTTCGCACGCGCCCGATCTTTTCGGATCGAACGAGGCCGCTTCCTTCGAGAACCTGCAGGTGCTGCATCACCGCCGGCAGCGAGATCGAAAGCGGCTTTGCCAGTTCGCTGACCGACGCGGGCCCGCGCGACAGCCGCTGCACCATCGCGCGCCGCGTCGGATCGCTCAGCGCATGAAATGTCCGGTCGAGAAGGGCGGCCTGCATCGCGGCTCCAACACTTAAGCAGATACTTAAGTATCATGCCGGCCAACGTTTGCAAGGGCTTTGTGCCGGCTTTCGGAAATCAGCCGCCCGCTGCCTGAGGCGAGGGAAGGGCGGGAGTCGTCATGTGATGCGGCTGCGCCTTCTTTGCGGAGCCATCCATCGCGCCCCATTCCCACCCGCGCACCTGCCGGGGCGATCCGCTTTCATCGGGCGCGACTTCGCCTTCGAAGCGCTGTCCATCACGCGCTTCGAGAAGTCCGTGCCCGCATGCCTGATCGTCTTTCCACGCGCCGGTCCAGACGAGGCCGTCATCAGACGTGGCAATGCCATGACCGGCCCGCGCGCCGTCAATGAACTCACCTGCATAGCGCGCGACTTCTCTGGCGCCCTGCATGAAGACCATGATGCCGGCGCCATGCGGTTGCCGGTTGACCGTCTCGCCCGAATAGGCGGCGCCATTCTTCCACACCAGCGCCTCGGGATGAACCGCAGCCGCCTTCGTTGCGTGGGCGGCGGCAAGGCGGGCGCGCCACGCGTGCTCGCGCGCTTCGCTGACGACGCCGCGAACATCGGCAGGCAGGGATGCAAGCGCAAACGCAGTCGACTCACTCAGGGCGGAAAGGCGTTTCACGTCTCGCTCAAGTTCGCTGATGCGCGAACGCTCCGCCGCGATCGTTGCTTCAATCGCCCTCCGCTCGCGGATGGCGGTGGCCTCGTTCAGCTGCGCGGTCGCGATTGCGCGCTCGGCGGCTTCGGCGCGCGCTTCTGCAGCGGCGGCTCTTTCCATCAAAGTTTCCGGCGAATGGCTGGGCGCAAAATCCCTGGACAGCGGATCGGCAGGGAAGGCGAGCGATAGTGCGCGCTGTTCTTCCAGCGTCCCGTCGGCCGCATACTTCGCCAATGCGGGCCTGCCGAGCTTCTGACCAAGCTTGTCGGCGAGCGCGATCCACTTCCGCGTTCGTCCATCTATGTCGGACGCTTCCAGCCGCAGTGCTGATCGCGTGTGAAACTCTCCCGGTCCGCCCAGAACAACAATATCCGCATCTTCCGGCGCCGACTGGCTTGCCGGAGACAGCACGACAAGCTTCACGGGCGCGACAGCATCCGGATCAAAATCGACTTGCGAGCCGTCGGCGAATTCAACCTGCAGGGCAACGAGCGCACGCTCCAGCTTCCGCCGGAACGGGCCGTCGATCTCTGCGTCCCAGAAAATGAAAACCCGGCGGTCCCCGGCCATGTCGTCCCCTCAGCGGAGCAACATTGGCATGGCGCAGCGTCCTGCGGAAGATCAGTGCGGCGCGGCCGACCAGCGTCGCCAGATGTGCAGAATGCGCGGACCATCGACGAGATAGCGCCGCCACAGCCGGCCCGGCTCAGAGCCAAGCCGGTGCAGCCACTCAAGACGGTTGGCTCGCATCCAGCCCGGCGCGCGTCTGGTTTCGCCTGCGAGGAATTCCAGCGCCGCGCCACAGCAGATCGCAACGCCAACGGCATCGCCCGATGTCATCGCCTCGTGCGCGATCATCTCCTGCTGCGGAGAGCCGACGGCCAGGAAGACGAATGGGGCGGGGTTGTCGCGGATGAACTTCACGCACTGGGCGCGCGCGGCAGGGTCGTCCTTCAGGCCGTACGGCGCATCGAACCGGCGAACATCGGTCAGGCCGTACGGGCGGCGCATGGCCGCGACGATCTCGGCTGATCCGCCGATCACCACGATCCGGTCATTGCGTCCGATGTGATGACGGAACAGAAGCTCGACGATGTCTGCCCCCGGCGCCGCCGGAATGAACAGGCGCGAGACTTCCGCGAAGATTTCGAGGATGCGGCTGTCGCACAGGTTCAGCCACGCATCGGCATAGAGCGGGCGAAGCTCCGGCTTGCGATCCAGCCTGACGATGTGGTCGACATTCGGCGTCGCCACATAGGCAAACGGTTCGAGCTTGCGGGCGCGGGTCGCGATGGTGCGCGCGGCTTCGTCGGGCCCGATCGGGTCGAAGGCCAGGCCGAGGAATTGCGTTCGATCAGAGGTGCGCGCCATTCATGCTGCTTACTCCGTCTCGGTTAGCGCCTCGTTGCCTGAACCTGAAGAATTGGTTTCGCTGGCCGTCCCGTCGCGGCCATAACCGTATTTTCTGAGCAGCCCCCGCATCTGGTGATAGCTCAGGCCCAGATGGTCCGCAGCCTTGCGCTGGTGGCCGCGGCAGGCCTCCAGCGCATTCTGGATCAGGCGCTTTTCCAGATCGGCAACCAGAGCGTTAAGATCGACGGGCTCGCCATCGGCGGGCAGCGCGGCGGGCTTCGCTTCCACAATGACGGCCTGCATCACAGGCGCCGGCGGCGCCAGCGAGGGGGCAGGCGTGGAAAGGTCCTTGGGCGGCCGCCAGGGGGAATTGAACGGGTCCAGCAAGTCAGCCGTGATGCCAACCGGGCCGGTCGGCGCGCCGTTGGCCTGGGCCGCCATGGCGCGGAAAGTCGCGCGCTCGGCCGCATTGCGCAGCTCGCGCACATTGCCCGGCCAGGGGTGGTCGCACATCGCCTCCAGAGCCTTGCGCGACCAGCCGGGAAAGTCGCCCTCCAGTTCGCGCGCGATGCGCTGGCCGAAATGCTCTGCCAGCAGGATGATATCCTCCGGCCTTGCGCGCAGCGGCGCCAGCGTGATGACGTCGAAGGCGAGGCGATCCAGCAAGTCGGCGCGGAAACGCCCTTCGGCCGCGCGCGCGGGCAGGTCGACGTTGGTCGCGGCGACGATGCGCACATCGGTGGTGATCGTGTCTTCGCCGCCCAGCCGCTGGAACTGGCCATATTCCACGACCCGCAGCAGCTTCTCCTGCACCTGCATCGAAGCTGTGGCGATTTCATCCAGGAACAGCGTGCCGCCATTGGCCTGTTCGAAGCGGCCCTGACGCCGCTTGGTGGCGCCGGTGAATGCCCCCGCCTCATGCCCGAACAATTCCGAGTCCAGCAGGTCTTCGGAGAGCGCGCCGCAGTTCACCTTCACGAATGGCTTCTCCCAGCGAGGGGAGAGGTAGTGGAGGCGTTCGGCGATCAGTTCCTTGCCGGTGCCCCGCTCGCCGATCACCATGATCGGACGCTCCACCAGCGCCGCGAGCGACACGCGCTCGAGCGACTCCAACCACGTCGCCGACTGGCCGATGAGTTCTGGAGGTGAGGGTGTCGCCATATGGCTAGAATTACCACTCGATGGTCGAATACGCCAATCTTTTCGTGGTGGAATTTGCCAAATCGCTAAGATGCGATGTGGAGAAAATCAACAATAGTCAGCAAAAACAAGGACAAGCGTGGTTACCAAAAACTTGGCACGACGGTTGCAATCAAGTGATTCATGCCGGGACAACACTGGCAACAAGCAGGAGCAGATGATGAGCTACTACGACCGCCAGGATCCTTACCAGAAGCCCAGCCCACTGGGTCGTTTCGGAAGCTGGCTCGGTCGTAGGCCGTTTGAAAGCTGGGGTTTCTTCCTCGCCGGCTTCATCGTGGCTCGCATCCTCTTCTGATCCTCCTCTTCATCGGCACACTGAAGAAAAACAAGAAGACCATCCCCCCGAGAAGATTAGACGAAAGGTTCTGATATGGGCGTTTTCTCCCGACTCTCCGACATCATCAATTCGAACATCAATTCCATGCTGGATAAGGCGGAGGATCCGGAGAAGATCGCCCGTCTGATCATCCAGGAGATGGAAGACTGCCTCGTCGAGGTCCGTTCGGCCGCTGCGCGGTCCATGGCGGACAAGAAGGAATACGAGCGCGACATCACCACGCTCGAACAGACCCGTCTCGACTGGACAGCCAAAGCCGAGCTCGCCGTGGAAAAGGGGCGCGAAGACCTCGCCCGCGGCGCCCTCTCGGCCAAGCAACGCGCCGAACGCGAGATCGACAGCCGCCGTCAGGCGCTGAAAGCGATCGAGGAAGTTTCGGTCCGTCGCCAGGATGATCTCGAGAAGCTGCAAGCCAAGCTCGACGAAGCGAAAACGAAACATCGTGCGCTCGTTGTCCGCCGTGAAGCCGCCGAACACCGCATCGCGATGCGCTCGCGCATCGAGGTCAACAAGGTCGACGAAGCGATGCGCCGTTACGGCCAGATCGAACGCAAGGTCGACGAGATGGAAGCCTATGCCGACCTCATCAATGTCGGCGACCGTTCACTCGAAGCGCAGTTCCAGGAACTGGCTGCCGAAGAGTCGATCGAGAAGGAACTGGCGGAAATCAAGCGCCGTCGTGGCGGCGCACCGTCACCGACGCCCGCTCCGGCCCGTCGGAAAGCAGCTGGTGAAGGCGAGGGCGTCTGATGCAAGGCGAAGCGGTCATGGGAATGGGACTTGGCCTTGTCGCCATTGTCTCGCTGTTCGTCGTCCTTCCGTGGATGATCCTGCACTACATTTCGAAGAACCGCTCTTCGAAAAATCTCACGGAAGACGACGAGCGGATGCTCGAGGATCTCTGGCGCTCCGCCCGCACGATGGAGCGCCGCATTGAAACCCTCGAGCGTCTCATCGAGCCCGATGCCGCTCCGGCCCGCCCGCGTCCGACCCACAGCACCCGTGGAGACATCAACTGATGCGCGACGATTACATCTCCTCCCCGAACCCGAAGCGGCTCTACCGCTCACGTGACAAGGTCATCGCCGGCGTCTGTGGCGGCATCGCCGACCGCATGGGCTGGGACCCGACCGTCACACGCATCGGCGCCGCGGTGCTGATGTTCGCCGGCGTCGGCTTCATCTTCCCGGTTTACCTGGTGATTTGGGCCATCACGCCTTACCAGCCATACCGCCCGCGTAATCTGACGCCCGACGAGGAGCGGTTCTGGACGTCGGTGTCAGATCGGCCGCGTGAGACGTTTTCGAACATCCGGTACAAGTTCAAGGATATGGACGACCGGCTGGCGCGGATGGAGCGTGCGGTGACTTCCGAGGAATGGAAACTCCGCCGCGAATTCCGCGATCTCGAAGGACGCTAGACTGATACGAGCCGGGCGACGGCAAATCTCCTCCCACGCCAGACCGTCGCCTGCGCCAGACACGACCCGGACCAAGAGCCCCAACAAAAGAGGGACAAGATGGATCGCGCACTTCACATCAGACTCGCCTGCGCAGCTGCACTGCTCGTGACTGGCATGTCAGGGCTTATCGTCGGCGCCCGTCTGGGCGTCGTCCACCTCGAAGCCGGCGAGATGACGCTCGTGTTCGGCGGCGGCGACCAGGGGTTGACCATGGGCGTGGCTTCGCGAGGCTGCCCTCCGCACTGCAATATCGAAATTGACTGGCGCCCGACGGCGTCGCTGACGGCCACGGGGCTTTGAGATGGAAGGTACTATCGCAGTCGTTGCTCCGTTCCTGATGGTGGTCGCCATCGTCTGGATCGTGCAGCAGGGCAAGAACCGCCGGGCCGAAGCGGCCCGTGGCGGCTCGCGCGAAGAAGCGGCCGTCATGGGTGCCATGCAGGCGCAGATCGAAAAGCTGACGGATCGCGTCGCGGTGCTTGAACGCCTGGTGACGGACGATGACCGCCGCCTTTCGCGCGAGATCGACAGCCTGCGCGGCCGCGACCGGCCGCCGGTCTGACAACAAACCAATAATAAAAGGAGAGCGGCATGATCGACGATACGACGAAGCCCGCAACTGCTCCTGCGCCGCGTGAGCCTCCTGTGGCGCCCCGGAAATACCTGGACCGTGAAGATCACGGCGCCATCGTGCTTGGGAAAGTGCAGACGGATGAGGAAGCGCGCCTCGCCGCCGAGATCGAGAAATTGCGCGACTGAGTGTCAGGAGGGACGTCCTTGATGCACGATCAGAATGGCCATGGCGGGTTCGGCAAGAGCGGCGATACCTGGCGCGCGGTGCGCGAAGCCAAGCGCGCCGCCTGGCGTGCGCGGCGTGCGGCGCGACATGCGCGAGCCGGCGACTGGAGCCATTTCGGCGACCCGAAATTCTGGGGCCTTGATGCGGCCAGCTGGGGCATGGGCGGCCCCCACGGGCAGCAATCGGCGCCCCCGTCCGAGCTTGCCGAGCTGAAGACAAAAGTCGCGGCCATGGAGAAGCTGATTACTTCGATGAGCGAGCGGCTGATCGTGCTTGAAAAGCTGGCCGTCGATGACGAGCGGCGTCTCGCGGCCGAGATCGAGAAGCTGCGCGGCGCGGACAGGGGACAAGCCTGATGGAATGGGTCGCGATCAGTATAGTCGTCGGGATCGGCATTGTTCTGTACGCCACCGTGCAGATCGTGAAGATGGGCATCGCCCACGAGGACAAGCGGCTGGCCTTGAAGGCCGGTGTTGGCGATGCGGGCCGGATCGAGCAGATCCTCGCCGCGAACCAGGCCGAGATGGCCAAACTGCGCGAGCGCGTGCAGGTGCTTGAACGGCTGGCGACAGACGATGACCGCAAGCTGGCTGGCGACATCGAACGGCTCCGCGCCGCCGACACGATGAGAGGGTAGTGATATGAACTCGATTGGGGTTTTGATCCCGCTCCTCGGCATCACGTGTGGCATCATCGCCGTCATCTGCGGCTACCTCATCAAGTCGCAGAAGATGAAGCTCGACATGATGCGCGAACAACGCGGCTCTGATGCATCGAACGGCGAGGTCGTGGCTGAACTGCACCGCCTGAAGGATCGTGTTGCGGTTCTCGAGCGACTGATGACCGACGATGATCGCAAGCTTGCGAGCGAGATCGACCGGCTTCGCAGCGAAGACCTTCGGCGATAGGGGCGTACAATGAACTTCTTCGAGTTCGTTCTTGCAGTGATCGTGATCGGTACGATTTCGAGTGTCATCACCGGCGGGATGAGGCTTGAGCGCGAGAAGGTGAAGGCCAAGCGCCAGGGATATGGCGAAGAGGCCGAGCAACTACGCGGCGTTGTTGGCGAGATGCACAGCGACATCGCCAAGCTCAAAGACAGGGTGCGCGTGCTCGAGAAGCTCGTCACCGATGATGATCGCAGGCTGGCCGACGAGATCGAGCGGCTGCGCAGAACAGAGACTAGCCCCCGCGCCTGAGAGCGCGGGCCTGAAATCGCCCGGGGTCAAGGCATTCGGCGACGCTCGCCTCAATGGGCGAGGGTTCACCGAAGGCTTCCGATGCGACTAGCTCGGCAAGTAGCGGCGCCCATAGAAAGCCGCGCGAGCCGAGGCCGCCGATAAGGCGGTGAGGACTGAGAGGCGCCGGAGTGCCGTCCGGCGCCTTTTCGTTGTCCGCCATGGCGCCCGCGAACGGCAGGCGGTCTTGCGTGGTGGCGCGGATCGCTGCGCGCGAGATGGTTTCAGCTGGCGTGATATCCGGGCGAAGGCGAGCCAGCGTTTCGAGGTTGTGCACGCGTGCTGCGTCCGTGATCTGGGGCGGACCATTGGCGGCCTCGAATGTTGCACCAAAGACCAGCTCGCCGAACGCTTCAACCGCATAGCCGCCATCCGCGATTGCGTTGGGCAAGCCTGATGCGGGCATGCATTCGAGCTGTCCGAGGCGGCCGGCGAGCGCGGGTGCGTTGAGGCCCAGGTCAGCCAGCCCGATGCCTGCGCAGATTATCACGAGTTCCGCCGATAGCTGCGACGTATCCGCGAGGTCCGTGTCGAAGCGAAGCGTGGCGCGATCCATCAGGCGGGGGAGGGCGACGTGCGGGCGGATCGCCATCGCGTTGAGATGGCGCACGCCGCTCTGCAGCGGCTGGAGGATCGTGTCGTCGACCGGAGGATCAGCCAGCAGCTTTGCGAAACGCAGCTGTTCCTTCTCGCCACGCGGGAGGTGTCTTGCATCGAGCTGCTGGACGGCGTCATCGCCCAGCGCCGGATAGAACCGTCTCGCATAAAGCCATGCTTCCACGAGTGCGCGTGCGGCGGGACCGTCCGCGGCGTCGAGCCGTGGCATGACAAGCGCGAGCGCATTGCCGCTTGCGCCCGAGCCGGGACGGCTCGCACGGTCGATGATGGTGACATCGCAGCCGCGCCGGAGAAACGCATGGGCAGCGCACGCGCCAGCAATGCCCGCGCCGACAATCGCGACTGTTCTCGGCGACGGTGCTGCGGGTGTGCGGGGGGCGATTAGCCTTGCTTCGAGACGTTCCTTCTTGCGGCCATGGCCGGGCATCTTCGCAACGGCGAAACCTGCCGCTTCGAGGTTGCGCCTCACATCGCCGGCGACGGTGTAGGTGGCGGCGCGGGCGTTGGGCGCACAAAGCCGAGCGACGTGGGCGAGGGTTTCGGCTGACCACATGGCGGGGTTCTTCGAGGGCGCGAAGCCATCGAGGAACCACGCATCGATGTGGGCGCGGGCCTGCGGGATCGAAGCCGCCACGTCATCTATCACGAAGGTCAGGGTGATGTTGTCGGGCAGGGCGATGCGCTGGAAGCCGCGCGCGCGGTCTGGCCAGCGATCGAGCAGCTGGCTGGAAAGCGCGTTCAGCTCCGGCCAGGCGGCGTGGATTCTGGCGGCGTCCTGCTTTGCGATCAGCGCGCCTTCGAACGAGAGAAAATCCAGCCGGGCCGTGGGCGAAGGGCGGTGGCGGCGCCAGAGATCCCACAGCGCCAGCAGGTTGAGGCCCGTGCCGAAGCCGAGTTCGCCAACCGTGAAATGCTCGCGCCCGCGCCACGCTTCGGGCAGGCCGCAGCCGGTCAGGAAGACCGCGCGCTTTTCCGACAGACCCTCGCCCGAGAAATAGACATCGCCATGCTCGCGCGCGAACGGCGCGGCGCTGTTATCCGCGTCGGGCCAGTCGAGGTCGGGAAGGGGCGGCAGGCGTGACATGCGGGGTCTCTAGCACGCATGCGTCTGGTCTTGTCAGCAGCCCGGAGCTTTTGCTTCCTGGCCGGCGTCGAGGGCGGCGTCGACGATGGGGGTCCAGAGGGCGTAGCCGTCCGGGGTCATGTGCAGGTCGTCGGCGACGAAGATGTCTTTCGGTTTGCCGTCCGGCTTGAGCATGGCGGGCACGATGTCGATGAAGGCGAGATCGTTGCGCGCATCGGCGAGGGCTTTGACTTTTCCGTTCAGGGTTGCCTGCAGGCCGAGCTGTTCGAAGCGCTGCTTCGATGGCTTGGCGGAGATGTAATAGACGGGCGTTGAGCCGAGCGACTTTTCCTTCAGGCGCATGAACTGCACGAAGTCGGCATAGATTTCATCCGGCGAGCGCTTGTCGATCCAGAGATCGTTCTCGCCGGCGTAGAAGACGATTTCCTTCGGATGGTAGGGCGCGACGACGCGGTCGAAATAGTGATCGACTTCCCAGACGGTCGAGCCGCCAAAGCCGCGATTGATGACGGTGCGGTCGGGGAAGTCTTCCTTCAGCGATTTCCAGAAGCGGATCGAGGAGGCGCCGACGAACAGCGTGGCGCATCTCGGCGGCAGGGCGGTTTTGTCGGCGGCTTCGAACGCGGCGATGGCGTCGTCGAAGCGGGGCGCCTTGGACGCGGGCGTTTGCGCGAGGTCGGGAAGCGGCGCGTTGGTGGCGCACGCAGCCGAGGTCAGCAGGGCGAGGGCGGCAAGGATGCGCTTCATGGTGTGTTTCCCCGATTTTCCGGCCGATCGGTCTTTGGCCGATTGTTCCGTCGGAGAGGGTTGGCGCGCTGGGCGCCGGGCGTCAATGCCGCAGGCCGGATGCTAGACGCGGTTGCGGTGGACTTCGCTGTTGATCGCAGCGGTAAGGCCGGTGACCACGGCGTCGGCTTTCGCGCGCTCCGGGTGGGTCACTTCGAAATGGGCGGCAACCTGCTCGCGATCGGCCAGCGCATCCGACAATTCGTCGGTGAGGGCGTAGATCAGGTCTCGGCGGGTGGCGGCAACGTCGTCGGAAAAGGCGAGGTCGCGCAGCGCGGTTTCGGTGGCGACGGCTTCCATCAGGGAAGGATCTTCAGGCGTTGCGACGGTTGCGAGTTCAACGCGGCCACGGATGGCCTGAGCAAGGCGAACTTCGGTGGTCAGCGGGGCGGCTTCGGTGTGGCGGGCCGACAGGGCGCCGGGAATGGCTTCAGGCAGGACAGCGCAGGCCGTCACCGCGAGGAGGCCAACGCAATACACAAATCTGGACGTTGAAGCCCGCATAGTCCCCTAAGCCCTGAAGCCGCCGACCGTTCCCGGCTCAGGCCATAGCTGAAACCGTTGTCACATTCCATACGCAAAACATCCGGGGGCGGATGAGTCGCGGGTGGCCATGTAAAGACTCAGGTTTTCAGCAGTGACCCGCTGGAACGCCCATTATCTGGGTAGGGAACTCGCCCGTTACTAGTACTTGGCCTTCAGGTTCAGCACGAAGGTGCGGGGGTGTGTCGGGTGGAAGTGGATGTCTTCCACGGGGGAGGCCTCCGACGCGAGCTGGCTCTCGTAGAAATAGACCATGTCGTAGCCATCGCTCTCGAGCAGGTTGAGGATGTCGAGGCCGATCTTGAAATTGCCGAGGTCCTTGGAGATGCCGGCGTTAACGAGTGTGGTCGACGGCGCGCGGATGGAGTTGTCCTCGATCAGCGGGCCGGGGCCGAGATAGCGGACGCGGAGCGAGCCTTCCCAGCCATCGCCGGGGAGCCAGGTGACGCCGGCGGCGGCGACGCCTTCGACGGTGTTGGGCACGCGATCGAAGTTGGACGGCGCATCCTTGAAGCGCGAATGCGAGTAAGCGTAGGAGGCGTCGAAGGCAAGCCAGTCGACCGGGTTCCAGAACGCGGCGACTTCGAAGCCATAGCGGCGCGTCGGATCGCTGGGCTCGGAAATGCCGGAGTCGCCGACGTAGATCAGCTCGCTGTCGAAATCGAGCGTGAAGACCGCAGCGGAGAGGTTGAAGGTGGAGTTCGGCTCCCAGCGCACGCCGACTTCGCCGCCGCGGCTTTCAGAGAAGGGTTTGGGGGATTCGACTGGATCGGCGGTCACGGGATCGACGGTCTGCACCACGCCGATGATGTTGTTGGAGTGGAAGCCGATGCCGTAGCCGGCATAGACCTCGAGTTCGTCGGAGATCTGGTAGGCGGCGTTGAATTTCGGGCTCCATTGCGTGCCGTTGTCGCTGCCGGCGTTGGCGGCGACGGGCGTATCGACCTCGCCGTCGAGATAGTCGGTGCGCAGGCCGATCGTGGTGCGGAAGCGATCAGTCCAGTGCAGGGTGAGGTCGCCCCAGACACCCGCCTCCATGACATCGACCGCGTTCTGCGAGATGGGGGAGGTACGCACGCGAGCCGTCGTCTTGTAGAGGCTGGACTCATCCAGCCAGTCCATGTGGACGTCGGCGCCGATACGGCCTTCGGTGCGGATGCCGAACAGGTCGAAATCGCGTTCCATCCGGGCGCGCGCGCCCGCGGCGAGGCGGTCTTCCACCTGCTCGACCTGGTCACCGAGGACCGGGTCGATGAAGTAGGTGAAGTTGTGGAACAGGTTCAGCTCGGACTTCTGGACGTAGGCGAGGACGCTGGCGTCATCCCAGTCGAGGCCGGCCGAGGCGATGTAGCGGCGGCTTTTGCCGCCATTGGTCGGGTCGATGAAGCCGAAGCGGTCGATTGTGCCATCTTCCACGGCGCGCAGCGGGATCTGGTCGGTGGCGACCCAATCATTGTGGTAGCCGATGAAGCCGAGGCGCAGTTTGGCGTTGCCGAGTGGCTGGCTGTACTTCAGGTACACCGTGCTCTTGTCGAGAGCGGCGGGGAGGTCGAACGCGCCATCGCCGCCTTCATGGCTGGCGGCGGCCAGCAGCGTGCCTTCGCCGATATCCCACGAGCCGGCGGCGGAGACGCGGTATTCGCCCTCTTCGTCGATGCGGAGCTGGACGTAGTTTTCGGGGAGTTTGTCGTACAGGACGAAGGAGGCTGAGCCTGCGGCCGTGTAGTCGCCGTTTTCGGCGTACTGGATGCCCTTCTTGAATTCGACGCGTTCGACCAGCTCGGCCATCAGGAAGTTGAGGTCGAGATAGCCGCTCATGTGCGGGTGCGAGCGCTGGTTGATCGGCACGCCGTCGATGAATCCGCCGAAGTCAGTGCCGTGGTCGAGGTTGAACCCCCGCATGAAGTACTGGTTGGCCTTCCCGCCCGAGGAGTGCTCGGTGGCGATCATGCCGGGGATGACTTCCACCAGCTCGGCGGCGCGGCTGATCGGGCGGGTGGAAAGGTCCTTGTAGCCCACGACGCCTTCGGAGGCGGACGTGGCGGTGCCGATCTGCTCTTCGGCCCGGCCGAAAATGACGACGGTATCGCCTTGTCGATCCTGTGGATCATCCGCGGATGGGCCCGCCTGGACGGTCTGAGGCTGGGGCTGGGCGGGCGACTGGGCGGGCGACTGGGCGAAGGCGGGAGCAGCCGACAGGAGCGCAAGAAGGGCTGCGCTCCCCATCAGGGTGCGGGTCCGGGTCGTCATTCGGGGAGGTCCTCCAGGCCACGAAGTCCGGGCGATTCGCCCACGCCCGTTTCACGGGCTGTTGGGCGGGTTCTGGCGGGCAAAGTGGCAGACCGGCAGGTGAATTACCGTAACGACTGGCAGTGTTACGTGCGTTACAGGCCGGTTACAGGCGGATTCGGGAGGTTTCGCGGGTGCGGCGAAGACCGACTACTTGCCCGTGATGCCGGGATCATGGCTGCCGCCTTTCAAGGCGAAGACCCGGTCGCAGTATTTGCATTCGACATAGTCCTGCTCGGACATGTCGTACCAGACCTTGGGATGGCCAAGCGCCCCGCCAACGCCGTCACAGGCGACCTTCTTTGTCACGACCACGACCACTTCTGGCTGGTTCGCAAAAGAAGCGGGGGCAGAGGTCTTTCCGGGGGACGACGACATTTCGTTCTCTCAATGGCCCGGCAGGTTTGCGGGGCGGCGGAATGCGCCCTACCTATGGGCTGCCCCGCGCCGCCGTCAATGCGGTGTGGAGCCAACCAGAAGGTCGTTCAACTTGTCCGATTCGTCGTCCGCGCTTCCCGATCTGGCTATCGATGTCAGAGGTCTGACCAAGACCTATGCGGCATCCAAGAAGATGCCCGCCAAGCAGGCGCTGAAGGGGGTGGAACTCGCGATCCCGCGCGGATCGATCTTCGGCCTGCTGGGACCCAACGGGGCGGGAAAATCGACCTTCATCAACATCCTTGCCGGGCTGGTGAACAAGACGTCAGGCAGCGTGAACATCTGGGGCATCGACGCCGACAAGCGGCCGCGCGAGGCGCGGGCGGCGCTGGGTATCGTGCCGCAGGAAATCAACATGGACCCGTTCTTCACCCCGCGTGAGACGCTGGAGCTGATGGCGGGCTTTTACGGCGTGCCGGCAAGTGAGCGACGGACGGACGAAATTCTCGACGCGCTGGGGCTGGGCGACAAGAAGCATGCCTATGTGCGGCAGCTGTCGGGCGGCATGAAGCGCAGGCTCATGGTAGCGAAGGCGCTGGTGCACACGCCGCCGATCCTGATCCTCGACGAGCCGACGGCGGGCGTGGACGTGGAGCTGCGGCGATCGCTGTGGGAATATGTGCGCAAGCTGAATGCGAACGGCACGACGGTGGTGCTGACGACGCACTATCTCGAGGAAGCGCAGGAGATGTGCGACCAGATCGCCATTATCAATCATGGCGCGGTGGCGGCGTGCGAGCCGACGCCGAAACTATTGCGGCGGTTGAATTACAAGACGCTTGTGGTGCGCCCGGAGACGGCGCTTGACGCGCCGCCGTCGGCGTTCGCGGGTATGGACGCGACGATCCGCAAGGATGGGCAGCTGGCGATTACGTACAAGTCGGATGCGATGACGATCGAGCAGCTGCTGGCCAAGCTGCGCGAGGCGAATGTGAAGATCGGGGATCTGGCGACTGAGGAGCCGGATCTGGAAGATGTGTTCGTGGCGCTGACGTCGAACTGAGGTTTGCGCGTGCGTCCGTCGAAGGACGAGGGCGTGCTCATCTGCACATAGATTGGCCCGTTTCCCCGCCGTTTCCCGCCTACCCCTGTAGCGAGACTTTGCGCGGGAGGGGTTCGTGCGTCTGGTTGCTGGGGTTTTCCTTTTGATTGCAGCCCTGGGCGGCGTTGCCGAGGCGCAGAAGCCCAATGCGCCTTTGCCCAAGCCGCCGGGGCAGTCGAAGCCGGGCGTGCCGGTGACGCCGATGCCGGAAGTGCCGGCTGACCAGTGGAATGACAGCATCCTCAAGGACGCCAAGACGCAGAACTATGACGGGCAGAACTATTCAGCGATCGAGTTCGAGCGGCTGCAGGCGCATGTGGACTCGATCTGCCATTACGACAGGCAGGCCAGCATCATCGGCAAGCCCGTGGCGACGATTGCCGGCTTTCGACAGAACATGGGCTGGCCCGCGCTGGTGGACGGGCGGCAGATCGATATCGTGAAGCCGCTCGACGAGAACAAGTATGTTGATCGGCTGATCATGCCGTTCGTTCTGATGGACGTGACCCGCTATCTCGATGACGTGCGGAATGATCCCTACTTCAAGGCGTGCAGCGGGCTGAACTTCAAGGTGTGCTCGGTGGCGATCTATGGCCGGTTCCGCTGGATCGAGGCGAAGGATATTCCCGATCTGGGCGCCGATCTGACGGTCGGCGACAAGAAATGCATTTTCGAGGTCGAGCACTATCGCAAGATGGGCATTGTCGACTTTGGCGATGCGGTGAATACGATGGCGCTCGACAGCTTCTACAAGGGCGTCGCGATCGGGGGCTTGAAAGGCGGACATTGATCCGCCGAGCCTGGCGGCCCCGGTGCTGATGCAGGGGGGCGCGGGCAGGGCATGACCGTCTGGCATATCGCACAGATCAATGTTGCGAGATTCCGCGAGCCGCGTGAGGCTCCGGTCAATGCGGATTTCGAGGCGGCGCTGGATGAAGTGAATGCGCTGGCCGAGGCGTCGCCGGGATTTGTCTGGCGCATGATCGGCGAGGGCGACAGCGATGACCCGGCGCTGACCATCAACATGACGGTGTGGGAAAGCGTCGAGCAACTGGCGGCGTTCGCCTATCGCAATCTGACGCATCGCACGGTGATGCGGCGGCGAGCGGAATGGTTCGTCGAGATGCCGGCTTATCTGGCGCTGTGGTGGGTCGAGGCGGGGCGCTTGCCGACGCTGGCTGAAGGGATAGCGAGGCTGGAACTGATGGCGCGCGTGGGCCCGACGGCGGAGGCTTTCGATTTCAAGACGGTGTTTGAGAAGCCGGTTGTGTGAGGGCTACTTGCCCATCGCCATGTAGCGCTTCTTGTCAGCCGCACTCAGTTTCTCAACCGCGTAGCGGAGGGCTACACGGGGCATTGTGGCTGCATGCCGGTCGAGGAAGGCGTGAAGCCTCGGACGGTCTATGCCGATGCAGCGGATAAGGCCGCCGAGGGCTTTCTGGATGATCTCTTCCTTCTCGTTGATGAGGATCTCGCAGACGGCCTCGGTGTCGTCGACGGTCTTCTCTTTCATGATGAACCAGAGGCAGGCGTAGAGCGCGGTGCGGCGCTCCCACAGGTTCTTCGATTTCGCGAGCTTGCGGAGGATCGTGCGCGGTTTGTCGGCTAAGTACTGGCCGATGACGGGCTTGGCGGCGAGGTCGACAAGATCCCAGTTGTTGATGCGGTCGTGGCGACGCAGGTAGAGATCGTAGAGTTCCTTGCGGCGCGCCTCGGTGGTTTTCTTCAGCATGGCCTGCTGGCCCATGATCGACATCGCGCCGGCGCGGGCTTCGTGAATGTCTGACTCCATCAGGTGTTCTATTTCAGCGGGGCTCATCTCGACGAAGGCTTTGGCGAGGGCGAAGACATTGCCCATGCGGACGCCGATGAATGTGTCGCCATGGCCGTACTGGCCTTCGCCGGATTTGAAGTAGCCCTTGATCTTCCGCAGTTCGTCGGCGGACTGGAAGGTCTTGAGCTTCATGATGAAGGCTTTTGCAGTGAGGTCCTTCGCGTCGGCGGCCTTCATGGGCGCGACGCGGGCGGCGGGCTTCTTTTTCGCGGTAGCCATGCGTTTCCCCAAACCGACTCTGCGGCTATGAGGGTTCATGGCTGACGCTAAGAAAGACAAGCCGAAAGGCAGAGTATTGATCATCGCCGGATCGGATTCCGGTGGGGGCGCGGGGATTCAGGCCGATATCAAGACGGTGACGGCGCTGGGCGGGTATGCGGCGACCGCGATCACGGCGCTGACGATCCAGAACACGCTTGGCGTGAACGGCGTGGTGGCGACGCCGCCGAAGGCTGTGCGGGCGCAGATGGAAGCGGTGTTGAAGGATATCGGCGCGGATGTGCTGAAGACCGGAATGCTGGGGGACAAGCTGCTGGTCGAGACGATTGCCGAGGCGTTTGACGAGATTGCGAGGACTGTTCCGCGCGTGATCGATCCGGTGATGGTGGCGACGTCAGGCGATGTGTTGTTGCCGCAAGGGGCGGTGGACGCTGTGCGGCGGCTGATGATTCCGGGGGCGGCGCTGGTGACGCCGAACGCGCCGGAGGCCGAAGTGCTGACGGGCAAGGCTGTTGATGGGATCAATGGGCAGCGGCGGGCGGCGGAGAAGCTGCTCGACATGGGCGCGAAGGCGGCGCTGGTGAAAGGCGGGCATGTGCCGGGCGATGTGATCGTCGACGTGCTGGCGACGGAGAGGGGGGAGCACTTCTTCGACGGACCGCGCATCGTGACGAAGGCGACGCACGGGACGGGATGCACGCTGGCCTCTGGCATTGCGACTGGGTTGGCGCGGGGGCTTGTGCTGGTGGATGCGGTGGCGCTGGCGCGGGCGTATCTGGTCGAGGCGATCACGCGCGCACCTGGGTTCGGCGCTGGTAACTGGCCGGTGGATCATGGCTGGCCATCGCGTGACCCGGAGGCGTTCCAGATGATGTTCGCGAAGTGGCGGCCTGCGTAAGCAGGGCTCATCGATTGCTGAGTTAGTATCGCTTCTCCCGGGCGGGTCGCGGGTGTAGGTCCGCTGCTCTTGGAGAGTGGCCATGAGCGAGCACAAGTTTTTCCAGATCGATGCGTTTGCCGAGAAGGCAATGGCGGGCGGGCCGGCGGCTGTGATGCCGGTGGATGTGTTTCCTGCTGCC
>Ga0209097_10000782_pt1 | contig 29229 bp, 33 predicted proteins | sample AD_UKC052_MetaG_FD_184419 | JGI IMG/M metagenome (GOLD analysis project Ga0209097, IMG submission 184419) | Active sludge microbial communities of municipal wastewater-treating anaerobic digesters from USA - AD_UKC052_MetaG (SPAdes) (version 2) | ecosystem: Engineered > Bioreactor > Anaerobic >... | reverse complement strand
CATACATGACCATGGTAATCACCTCTTTTACTCCTGCTTACAAAATAAGCAGAATACTGGTTTTACCTGGTCAAAATTCAACGCGCATCACTGCGCTTATATGGTCATTTTTAAACTAGCGTCAACAGTTATGGTTGAAAACTACCTAACAGTTCGTGGGCCCTACGACAATTGGAGCTTTTCTCTTATGTACTCCCCTATTAGTATGGCGGTAGGGTAGGACACCTCCTCTTCAGTTTGCGCGTGAAGCATCAGCGCTTTGGCGAACTCCACGTATTCCACCTTGCCTGCTTTCTTCGCTGCGGCCGAAAGCACTCCCAATGCAGCGACGATGGATTTGTGCTCCTGAAGCATCTGGCCAAGATCCGCCTTGAGCCTATCAGTCAACGCAAGCACTTCTTTCATATCTGGGGTCATCTTGCCTTGAGCTAGATCACGCAGCAGCCCTAGTGGAGGCAGTGCGTATTCCTCCTCCTTGATAAAATGTGGATGCATTAGCTTGGCAACGGCCTTCGCAGCATCGCCAAGATCGCCTGGTTCCTTCGTCGCTTTGCTCAGTATGTTGTGTAGTTCTTCATGTTCCACCTTAAGTGGGTAAGGGATTTTGAATTCCACGTGACATTCCTCCTTTTAACGAGGCTTCAATAGTGTTTGGTGCGGTAACGGCCTCTGGAATTGCCGTACCGTAGGTCAACTGGCCTGTGGCCAAGAAGACGCAGCCTAACGAATGAAATAGATTCTCGTCTCGATCGACATCGGATGTGCCAGAATGAAGTGATCTTGAGTACTCTCGTCGGCAGTCTGGAAGTGCGCTAGGCTTGAACGGAATCATACACGCCTCAACAGAACCGTGACGAGAAGAGAGGAGTCCTCCAGCGCCTTGACCGCGTGTGGCTCTGCGTCAGATAGGTAGACCATGCTTCCCGCACGCAGTATCTGTGTTCGTCCGTGGGCCTCAAGCTCCACTGCCCCTTCTAGACATTGAATTGTGATCGCGCCAGATGCTTTGTGGTCTGGGGGCGCCTTGCCGGCAGCCAACACTAACCGGAAAACCTCAAGGTGATCTGCCCTGACCAGAGTACTTGAACTCGTCTGACGCAGGCTCGCACCAAGTGGCCGAACATCAATCAATTCACCGGATGCTGCGTGAGGAAGGGACATGAAAGCGCCTTTCTAATTAAATAACTGGGTGCAGTTTCAATTGAATGACCAGTCTGATAAATCTAGGCCTAGTTTCTAGGAATGTCAAGAATATTAACCAAACGGCTAGAAGTATCTTTGGCAGGAATCTGCGTAACCAGATTGAGGCACAGAAGCGTATTCCTATGATCTGCAGCTAATGACAGTTATCTGAGTGGCTTCACTCAGGAAGTCTGTAATGAAATTACATAGAGACTGAATACCTGTTCAAGTAAATCGCTAGGCTTTCAGCGCTCCGCAAAGTTGCTTACGGCGGATACTTTTTATTTTTGCCAGTAGCATGCATTACTTTATGCACTTGGAGCTTGAAATCGGTCATCTTCATCTTGAAGCAGCTTATAATTGAGTAAAATTGTAAGGAATTATGGAGTAAGTTATGTCCACCTGGAATGTTGGGAAAGTGGTTGAACACAAGCAGTGGAGCAAAACCCTGTATTCACTTTATATTAAGTCTGATATTGAGCCATTTGAAGCTGGGCAGTTCGTCAAGATCGCGCTGGAAATTAATGGAGAAGTGGTAGGCCGCCCATATTCTTTGGTGAACCCACCTGATAGCCGACCACTGGAGATCTTATATGTTGAGGTGCCGAACGGGCCGCTGACTTCCCGCTTGGTCAACCTTAAACCTGGTGACAACATTCTGGTCGCGTCACGCGCCCACGGCTTCATGATTCTCGATGAAGTTCCACCAGCAAAGAATCTATGGCTGATGGCGACCGGCACTGGCGTCGGACCCTTTCTCTCGATTCTGATGACTGACAAGCCTTGGCAGCACTACGAACGGGTGATTCTGATATATGCCGTGCGGACTTTATCCGAACTTATTTACCAGGAGCGAATCATGCAAATTTTGGCGAAATATCCTGGGCAATTTTCTTACATTCCATTTCTCAGCCGCGAAACTTCGGATTTTGCATTGACTGGCCGCATCCCACAGGCGATTATTGATGGTCGACTGGAAGCGCGTGCTGGGATAAAAATCAATGCAGAAAATAGCCAGATAATGCTTTGTGGCAATCCGCAAATGGTTAAAGACACAAACAACACGCTGATTGAACGCGGCTTGAAAAAACACCGCCGCTTTGAGCCTGGCCAAATCACGGCAGAAAATTATTGGTAAACAAAGAAAAGAATTTGTCTAATAATGAGCTCGTGCAGCCAATATTCACAATACCTCCTCTTTTTAGTGTTTATGTCATATCTTGACTCATCACCCAGCGCCTCCGTCTGATCTGGGGTTCCAATATATAGGGGCGAATTTGTAAGACCAGAGGCCAAAGCATGCCAGCCAAATCACCCCAGCGCATAGGTAGAGATGACTGCGCAGTGTGAGTTCCAGTCCTGGAAGTTCCGATATGATGCGCAGCAAAGGAACAGCCTGGAAGGCAATAAAGATGCCCCAGGTTAGGTGGTCGGCCTTCAGCATTCTGCCAGAATGGCCGAGCGTAACGCGTGTCGCCATGGCCAGTAGCATGGAGGTGAAATAGCCGATTGTCAGCGCATGCAGCGGGGCTTTAGCAAGGATGAGTTGACCAGTCATAAGTAAAGTCAGGCTTTGTGCTGCGAAGAGCAGCAAGGCAATACCAAGCCAAGCGAAGCCAATGTGCAGCATACCCAGAATAGGAACGGCAAGACTCTCTCGCAACCGCCATGCACGCGTTAAATAGATCGCGCTTGCGGCTACGGGCAAATCGACTAACCATGTCCAGGCCTGTAATCCAGTCAATTCAAGTATCCCGTGAACTAGGGCAAAGCTAGGAATGAGCGCAAGCACCCAGTCTGGCCGTACGATTTTATAATCAGGAATCACACTGGCGGAGAAAAAGGGAATCATGCGGTGGCTGACTGCAAAGAATACTGGCAGCAAAAGCAGCCAGACACCGCCCACCTTGGCAATCGCGACCAGATGCGCTTCACCACTGGTAAATCCGGCAACCAATAGCCAGCCGACCACCATCACGACCGAGGTAATCGTTGCGTGTCGCTTATCTGGATGCTTTGCCCGCAAATACACACTCAGTAAAGCATATAGCCCCATGCCCCATCCCGCCAGAAATAGTATGAGCGCTATCTTCAGTAATATAAAACTAAAAATCAATCCCACATAAAACAGTAATGACCCTGCAGTAAGCAAAATAAAAGCCGGAATGTATGCGCGGCGCTCAACTTCTTCCCCATTCATCCATCGTGGAAAGGTGGTCATCAGAAAGCCGAAAATGAAGAATGGGAAGAAGCCATAGATCATCAGAAAGGCGTGTGCATCCGTAGGTGAAATAGTCCACGAAATCGGTGTATACAGCCCTCCATAGCGTCCTGCCAAGTCAGTCAGCCACCATGTCAGTGTCAATATTGACTGCACTACGCCACCAAAAAAGAACATACGGTGTGGTGCGGCTGAAAACGTATGCCAAGATTTAGTTAATTTCATGATGTGCTTAGTCTTTCCAGATGTCTATTTTCGGCTTTGTGCATGCTCAACAGCAAATTCATAGAGATCAACCAGGTCCTCTGCACTGACGTCGATGACGCCATCCATTTGAACAAGTGCCCATTTAAAATCTTCTTCTTTTAATTCCGCGTATGGTGTGTGATTGACTTTGATAAATTCGGCATGATGCGGGTGGTGCGAGTGTAGTAGTGGGTAGCGCCTCCCTGGAAGTAAGTTGTTGATCACAATGGATAGCAAAACCATGATGCCTACATTGATGGCAACCATCTCATAGCAGAACTGCCAGCCGATAACATGCACTTCCGGGCCACCTAGAACGGCAATCATTGCTGTTGCTGCACTGGGCGGATGCAGGCAATGTAACCAGTGCATAGCAAATATCGATAACGCTACTGCCGTTGCTGTTGCAAGTGCCGGACTTTGTATCCACCGGGCGCAAACCACTCCAATTGCAGCTGCAAATAAATGACCGCCTATTACCGGCCAAGGCTGCGACATTGGGCTATGTGGTACGACGAACAACAGAAATGCTGAAGCGCCCATTGATGCCAATACCAACAGCCTGAAGGAAATGCCTACAGAAAAATAGTGTACCAAAATAACCAGCAGCAAAATTGCAACAAATGATGCCAGTGATGCGTAAATTTTTTCCCGAACAGGTGTATGGGTCGATTGGTATCTGGCAAAGAAGGCTGCCAATGGTTTAATTGAGTTCAATGTATAAAACCTCGGTTAAATTTATGTATAGCTACAATAAGCATCAGTAGATTGACAGGGGTAAGATCATACTCGAACTATCATAAACAATAGAAGTGTTTGGACAAGGAAAGTACCCGTGGCAAATACTGCCAGATACCAGCCAATTTCATGGCCAAGCCCGACCATCACCCCTCCCGCCATAAAAATTAACGCTCGCAAGCCACCGCCAAACCCCAAATGCTTTCTGGCAGCCTGATGCCAAGGCGTTTGCTGCCCCGGACGCAGCCACAGCGGCAGCAAGTAGCTGACCGCACCAGTCACCAGCGGCATGAGAAAGGCAATGATGAAGGTTGCAATCGGGTTAAAGTGAGGCTGATGATAGGCGTGGGCTGTGCCAATTACCAAGGTAATTACATATCCACATAAGGCTGCCGCGAGTGCCGGCGCGGTGCCATGTACCTTGAATACGTCTCTGGCATAAAGTCGTAGCCATGATTTGAGTATGCCAAAAAGTGGAATCGCCAGCAGTAACACTCCGATCCATGCGGCGCTGGGGTACCAGGCAGCACTACAAGCAATAATGACGGTTCCGGCGACTGCCCATTTAAGGTGTTTGTGCATACGTGTGGCCACCTTGGGATCGGGCCGTTGAGCTGCTGTGGGCAGCAACACTTGCAGCGTGCCGAGCGCAGTGATGCCAACGAACCCCAGCGTATTGAGGTGAAGATGGAGCAGACGTAACGTGGCGCGCTGGGAAGGAATACAGTAACCTATCAGAATGGCAGCAATTGCTATGAACAGACATAGCATAGCCACTAGATACCAATCGAGACAGGGATGAGGCCTACCAATCGCCCTGCTTCTTAATCGGCAGGCCCAATACCACAGGCTAGCGACTGCAATGATGATGATTGCAGCGCCGAGATAGTGAGCAAAAGGTAAGATTTGAGGAAAAGCGAAATAACTGGTAACCAGGATTCCACCGAGTAATGCTATGAGAGGTAACAGACGAATAAATTTGCCGGGGCCTTTGCTGCGTGCCAGCACCGGCACGAAATGCACTATCGCAGCGAGTATCAAGGGCATAACCCCGATGGCGAAAATAATGTGGTAGCTGATGATCGCCGCACTTCCGCGCAACAAGGCGAGGACGGATGCGGCGATGAATGTCAGCAGGGTAACCGCGACTTGAAACGGCAGCACGGATGATGCCTGCGGGTTAGGTGCGAACGAAGTCGATCACGATCTGCCCGGGCTCACGCTGCACATACTGAATGCTGACGGCAGCACCATAACGCTGTTCAAGTTGATTAAGTAGCGGCAGTGGGTCGTGATCATTGACGAAGCGCATGGTCTCGCCGCTGTTCAGCGCATCGAGAGCACCGAAGATGGCTGCATGGCGAAAACGCTTGGCAATGCCGCGTGCATCGAATGGATAGATCTGTTCTGGAAGCAGATGGAGATGAGGCTGTGACATGAGTTTTCCTTTCAAGGAGTAAGCGCAAGTTTTGCGCGGGAGTTGTAAAAGTGATGTTAATAATTAGTGGATGCTAAGTCTTTTGCCTTTTGTTGCGAATAATCGCGCTAACCGTGCTTAGCACGAACAATAATAGTGCGATTGCATTAAGCGCTCCGCCGATACTTCGACAAACCGGATCTAGCAGAAAGTCACCTGCAATTCGCACAATGAGTGAGCCATGCAACGCAATGAGCGGCAGGTAAAAGGTTGGATGATAAGGAATTTTGACCTTAGCTACCGCTGGAAAGATAATAGGCGCGTGTCCGAAGATCATGGAAAATACAAAACCGACAAGTATTGCATGCAGGAAAGCGTCATAACTTGAGCCAGGGATTAGTTGTAGCGGGAGCAATCCAACTAGGCCACCAATCAGTAGCCAGACGTAGCCTGAAATTAGACACGCCGCAATGAATCGGGTTAATCCTTTTTGTTTGATCGTATGCCTTGCCACGTCCTGGTTCAGTAACCAGAAGGCAAGTGCAAGCAGAGCTGCTGAAAGCACTTGAACATTTAAATCTTTGGATAATGTTGCTAATACCGCGCCTATCAAAAGTAATGTGATGATAAGCATAAAGATTATCCTGCTACTTATAGATGGCGGCAGAAAACGCGAAAGTTCAAGTCGTTCACCGGCAATCGTCAGCACCAGAAATCCTATCCACCACGGCGCTACTTGTGTGATGCTGAGCCCGCCCAGCCATAAAATATTGCCGAGTAGCCATGAAATACTGCCCAATAGTAGCGTTAGCGTGAATATCGCGCGTTGGCGGATAAAGATTTGCATCGTAGTAATACAGAGAATGGCGCTTGCAATTGTCACTAGAACCGCTCCTATGAGCCAAGGTAATCCTACAATGAGCGATAGCCCTCCTAGCGCAGCAGAGAGTGGGCCCAAATAAGCCCAGCGCTGGCCGATGGCAACGGCACGCTCCAAAGCGATAACAGTGCCCAAAAAGCCACAAACCATCAGCGGGCCATGAAAGACCACGAGACTGGTCGATGGTAATGGAAAATTCCAGCCCAAACGCAACAAGCCGCTACCGATGCCAAACGCTATGCAGATAAACGCCACCACCAGCATCGGAATTCGGTATGGCACAGAAAGATTTTGGTTGCTCATCATCTGATCAGAGAAGTCTAAGTGCTAATTCCAGCCTAAGCGCTGCTTCGCTTCGGCTGACATCATGTCAGGGTTCCATGGCGGCTCCCAGACTAAATTGATGTCGAATTCCATCTCATTCTGAAGTAGCCGAGTTAGGTTTGCATGAATATCATCTAATAGCATCTCGCCCATTGGGCATGCCTGCGAGGTCAGGGTGAGATTTACTTTTGCGACATTACCCTCAACCTTGATGCCGTACACCAATCCGAGATCAACAATGTTTTCACCGACTTCCGGATCGATCACTTGCAACAAAATCTCTCGAACAGATTGTTCAAGAGGCGAAAGTGGTTCATAGCAAGTTTTCATGGACTTTAGTTAAGCTATATGTAAAATACACTTTAAATGTATCACAGCATTTTGATATAAGCAATATTATCTATACATCTTTTATGAAATGAATTTATGCACCTTACTACTTTCTCGGATTACACCATGCGAGTCATGATGTACTTAGGTCTTCAACATGGCCAGTTAGTCACCATTTCGGATATTGCACAGGCATATAATATTTCAGAAAACCACTTGATGAAGGTGGTTCACCACTTGGCACAGCGGGGCTATATAGAAACAGTGCGAGGCAAAGGCGGTGGTTTACGACTGGTACGTGAACCAAATGCTGTCAATATTGGCGAGATGATTCGTTATTCGGAAGGCGACACAGGCTTGTTACCCTGTTTGGATACAAACGGAACGTGTTGTATACGGCCTTCTTGCAAATTGGTGGGCATCTTGCGAGAGGCGCAAGTCGCATTGTTTGCTGTATTGGATAAGTACACCTTAGCAGATTTGCTTCAGCAAGAAGAGTCGCTAACGCATATTCTCATACATCCAAGGTCTATAGCATTAATTGCACAAGGTTAACTTTATGATACCTTCTGATACCTTTCATAATCCATATGTTAAACGACACTTCCCCATATACATTTACTGTGTAGCACACTTAAATTCTAACTTCTAAAACACCTTTTATACTCGCAGTTAGCTCAAGCACAAAACAGTCATATCGTTTACCCACAGCGCATAGCTTGGATTGCTGGACAAGCCAATATTGCTTGCGGTTTCGTTTTCCACCTCCGATAAAATATTAAATCATTAAAGATATATATTATTTGCATATTTAAATAGATGTGCGTAATATACATCTTAAGAGCATGAGGTTCTTATAATGTTTAATTAATCATATTTGTTTGAGGAGAGCAATGTTATGAGCGCAACATTTACCAAGTCGATGGCGCGAAATGTTTTTTACGGCGGGGGAGTTTTCTTCTTCCTTTTATTTCTCGCACTCACTTTCGATACAATGAAGGTCCTTCCAAAACGAGACAATAGTCAGAACATTACGCCTGCCGTTGAACACGGCAAAAAATTATGGGAGACCAACAACTGTATTGGCTGTCATACGTTATTAGGTGAAGGTGCCTATTTTGCACCAGAGCTAGGTAATGTTTACAAACGTCGCGGTCCAGATTTCATCAAAGCGTGGATTAAAGGACAACCAACTGGCGTGCCAGGACGTCGTCAAATGCCGCAATTTAATCTGAGTGATAAGGATTTGGATGATTTGATTGCGTTCCTAAAATATGCCTCAGAAATCAACACAAATAAATGGCCACCAAACATAGAAGGCTAATCCGCCATTAACTCAGGAGATTTTTAAAATGAAATACACATCTCAAGCAGTGGCGAAGCCTTACTTCATCGCTGCAATAGCATTATTCCTAGGTCAGATTCTATTTGGTCTGATCATGGGGCTACAATATGTGGTGGGGGATTTTCTATTTCCAGCCATTCCTTTTAACGTCGCACGCATGGTGCATACCAATCTGCTGATTGTATGGTTGCTGTTTGGATTTATGGGAGCATCGTATTATTTAATCCCGGAAGAGTCTGAAACCGAGCTATTCAGCCCCAAACTGGCCATTATTACGTTTTGGGTATTCCTGGTTGCTGGCGCGGTTACGGTGCTTGGCTATTTGCTGGTACCTTATGCGTCGCTGGCTAAATGGACAGGTAACGACCTTCTCAACACCATGGGTCGCGAGTTTCTTGAACAACCGCTACCAACTAAAGTAGGGATCGTGTTGGTTGCTTTATCTTGGTTGTTTAATATCGTGATGACCGTGCTAAAAGGCCGTAAGACGGCCATCAGTTTGGTGTTGTCACTTGGTATGCTTGGTTTGGCTGTATTCTTTCTGTTCTCGTTCTATAACCCGGTTAACCTTGTAAAAGATAAATTTTACTGGTGGTGGGTGGTGCATCTTTGGGTTGAAGGCGTATGGGAACTGATTCTGGGTGCGATGTTGGCTTTCGTGTTAATCAAAGTGACTGGTGTTGACCGTGAAGTGGTTGAGAAATGGTTATACGTAATTATCACCATGACTTTAGTCACAGGCATTATCGGTACGGGTCACCACTACTTCTACATAGGCGCGCCTGAGTACTGGTTATGGTGGGGATCAATCTTCTCTGCACTAGAGCCAATTCCATTCTTAATGATGACAATATTTGCATTCAATATGGTCAATAAACGTCGTCGTGAGCATCCAAATAAAGCTGCTGTACTTTGGGCACTTGGCACAAGTGTTGTGGCCTTTCTAGGGGCTGGGGTATGGGGTTTCTTACATACACTCGCACCAATTAACTACTACACTCACGGTACGCAATTAACAGCAGCACATGGTCACTTAGCATTTTACGGTGCTTATGCATTGGTTGTTTTAACTATGATCTCTTATGCGATGCCTATCTTACGTGGACGTGCGGCTAATCCAGAAAGAGCGCAAATCATGGAGATGTGGTCATTCTGGTTAATGACGATAGCAATGTTCTCTATTGCCTTGCTCTTAACAGGTGCGGGTTTCGTGCAAGTCTGGTTGCAACGTATATCAGCCACGCCGATGAGCTTTATGGCAGTGCAAGATTCAATATCAATATTTTACTGGGCGCGTGAGGGCGCTGGTTTAGTGTTCCTGATTGGACTGTTACTCTACATTGGCAGCTTTTTTGTTAAAGGCAAAAGCCATGCATTTGAATAATTACACTAAATAATCACCAGAGGGAGAGGCCAGCCTCCCCCCTCTATTTTCTGTATTTTTATATGTACCTGAGCATTATTAGCTAAAGAAATAACTCAACATAATTAGTGTATTTGGAATAACTAAATGGACTCTTCTGATATTAATGGTTATCCAGTTAAACCCTTAAACATGCACCAGCTCAATCATAAAGGTGATCTTCCAGGCGATTTCGCATTTTGGATTTTCATTTTTGCTGAAATGATAGCATTCGGTGTGCTATTTGTTGCCTATGCCTTTGCTCGTGCTAAAAACGTAGAGTTATTTAATGCATCGCAACTGACACTAAGTCGCACTTCTGGCGCTATCAATACACTTGTGCTAATTACCAGTAGTTACTTTGTAGTACGAGGTGTCGCTGCCATCAAAAGTGGATTAAATAAACAATGTGCGCATTGGCTGACAGGTGCTTTTTTGTTTGGCGGCATATTTGTCTGTATCAAAATGGTTGAGTTCAATGCCAAATATACGGCTGACATCACTATGAGTACCAATAATTTTTATATGTTTTACTTGTCACTGACCTTTTTTCATTTTATGCATGTGCTGATGGGCTTGGTAATTCTCGGCTTTATTATCAATAAGGCACGCCGTGGCGGTTACAGTGCACAGAATTATGTCGGTGTTGAAACAGGCGCCTCGTTTTGGCATATGGTGGACTTTTTATGGATTATCTTATTCCCGCTGGTTTACATCATTCGCTAGGACTGTTATGGATAATGCTAAACCGCAATCGAATCTATTTTCCACAGTCATTTGGCTAGTGCTGGTCGCGTTGACTATCATGACATTTTGCCTAGGCGAAGCTGGCATGACAGGTAAGGGCGTTATGCTCACACTGTTAGCCATCACCATGATTAAAAGCCAGTTGGTGGCAAATTATTTTATGGGCTTGCGCAATACCAAACTCTTGTGGCGCGCTATCATGTTAGTCTATTTTTTCATTGTCGGCGGCCTAATAGCACTGGCTTATACAATCGCGCTAATGTAGGCTTGAATTTATCCGACTGATAATTATTAGTCTTGAAAGTACTTTTGGAAATAGCATGGAAAACTTACCTTTTTACCAATCGCATGGCAGCGAAATCGAACTTTTTGAGCGGGCATGGCGCAACAATCTGCCCTTGCTAATTAAAGGGCCGACTGGCTGCGGCAAAACACGTTTTGTGGCGCACATGGCTGCTAAGCTTGGGTTGCCACTTTATACCGTGGCCTGCCACGACGATCTTACCGCTGCTGATCTGGTTGGCCGTCATTTGATTGTTGACGGACAAACCGTGTGGAGCGATGGGCCGTTAACTCGCGCGGTACGTGAGGGCGGTATTTGTTATTTAGATGAAGTGGTTGAAGCACGCAAGGACACAACAGTTGTTTTACATCCGCTAGCTGATGACCGCCGCATGTTACCGATAGACCGCACTGGTGAACTGTTGGCTGCGCCGTCGTCTTTCATGCTGGTGGTGTCATATAACCCCGGTTATCAAAACTTTCTTAAAGGTATGAAGCCCTCCACAAGGCAGCGTTTCATTTCACTCGCCTTTGATTTTCCGTCAGCCGCACGAGAAGAAGCCATTCTAATCGGTGAAACAGGTATTGATGCAATGCTGGCAAAACGTCTGGTATCTATCGCCAATGCCTTCCGCGCATTGCGAGACCACGATTTGGAAGAAGTCGCCAGTACACGCCTGTTGGTATATGCCGCCACTTTGATTAAAGATGGCTGCGACCCAACACTGGCTTGCCGTGCAGCCTTGGTTGAAACTCTAACGGATGACCCGGAAACGGCGGTAGCCTTACGTGAAGTCATCGATGCGACTTTCGGCAGATAAATTAAAAATTCAAGTGATGTCGCTATGCTTCGTCATCATTTTTTGCTCGCGCCTTGCTTAGCTTAATCACTTAAATTTTTAAAGACTCCCTACACATGGTTACTACAAGCCGTCTTAAATTGAATAGCCGCTAACATGGAAGAATACGTCGGTGAATTATGGCACAAGCTGGTTACACGCGTTGCCGATAAACAGCATGCGGAAGCCGCCGTCAGTTTGGATGAAATCAGCAAAACCGCCGCCATTTTCTTTCGCGCATTAGGCGGTGATGCAGGCTTAAACTTATCTGCTGCACCTGCTACACGCCACGGTGCGCGTCGCCGTTGGATGCAACGCCTTGCTACCAGCGGCGAGCGCGTTGAATTATCTTGGCGCGATGGCGAAACGCTGCGCCTGCCTGAACGCATTGGTCTGTTCTCAGAACGCAGCCTTAATCGCGATTTGTATCTATGGTTGGTGGCACTTTCCGCCGCCGATGTTGATGACAATTTGCCTTGGATAGTGCGCAATCAAGCCGCCACACAAATCACGCTTGAACGCTTTCCGGGTTTAGCGCCACGTTACTATCACCTAGTAGAAGCCTTACTACCATTGCGCCCCGCGCCGGCAAACTTACCAACCACAGAAGCCGCACAGGAAAGCGCTATCCGTCAGGCGCTACAGAAGCCGGGTAGCATCCGCGAATTGCCGCCATCAAAAACGCCATTTCATCCTGTTGCGTTATGGACTCACCCGACACCGCCAGTCAGTGCGGCTAGCAACGCTGTTACCAATAACGACGCGCCAGAAAGAGAGCAGTCCGACAATACTAAAACTGAAAAAAGTCGCCGTAAACATTCGGCTGAACGTACCGATATGCCTGATGGCAAAGATGGCTTTCTGATGATGTTTCGCGCTGAAAGCCTGTTTTCATGGACTGAATATATCAATGTAAACCGTCCGCAAGACGAAGAAGATGATATTGAAAGTGCCGCACTTGCAGCAGAAGATATGGATAGCATGACAGTAGCGCGCGATGGCGAAACCAGCGTTGCGAAGTTACGTTTTGACCTTGATCTGCCACCTGCAGGTGAAGACGACACTCCGCTAGGCGAAGGCATTCCATTGCCAGAGTGGGATTATAAAAAACAGGTCATGCAGCCAGATTATTGCCGTCTGCAGGAATTTGTATCGCCACAAGCTCAGCCTTGCGAATTGCCGCCACAGTTGCGGCGCACCGCAAGGCGCTTGCGTAGTCAATTTCAAGCGCTGGCACCAACCAGAACTTGGCTCAAAGGACAGCAAGATGGTGAAGAAATTGACCTTGATGCTTGGGTGCGGCAAGAGGCTGATTTGCTCAGCGGCGCACATGTAGACAGTCGCGGCATGTATCGCGCGCAAGTGAATCAGCAACGAGATTTGGCATGTTTGCTATTGGCAGATTTATCACTCTCTACTGATGCTTATGCCTCTGATCATGCGCGCGTGATCGATGTGATACGCGATAGCTTGTTTCTGTTTTCTGAAGCGCTTTCAGCGACGGGTGATCGCTTTGCTATGTATGGTTTTTCTTCTCTAAAACGCGGTAATGTGCGTTTTAATCGCTTAAAGAGTTTTGATGAACGCTATGACAGTTTGGCCAGAGGTCGCATTCAAGCCATTAAGACCGGCTATTACACACGTATGGGTGCTGCAATCAGGCAATCAAGCGCTTTACTTGCCGCGCAACCACAACGCCAACGTCTGTTGCTATTGCTCACAGACGGCAAACCCAATGACTTGGATCGCTATGAAGGGCGCTACGGCATTGAAGATACACGCAAGGCATTGCACGAAGCGCGCCAGCAAGGCTTACGACCATTCTGCGTCACGATTGACAGTGAAGCTAACGAGTATCTACCTCATTTGTTTGGTGTAGGAGGTTATGCAGTGATACGAAAACCAGAAGATTTGCCTAATGAACTGCCGTTGTTATATGCGCAAATGACGCGTTAGTAGCCTATTCTACTTTTACATCGATAGAATCATCGAGATGAATAATGGAAACCCTTTGCAATAACTTATTAAATAGTATCTGCATAAATATCCATCTTAAATTCACGCAGCTTGACGAAATCTGTGATTGTGATACGGTCACCACTAACTTCAATTAGTCCATTTCTCTGTAATTCTTTTATACTGCGGGACAAAGTCTCTGGGGTGATATTGAGAATTGATGCAATAGTCCCTTTTTTAGTTGGTAATAAGACGCAGTCAGCAATGGCTGAGTTAGCAGTGATTTGAATAAGATAATCGATGAAGCGCTGAACCGCAGTTTTAAACGACAGCATTTCAATATTATGAATCAGTTGGTGCAAGCTAATCGATAATCTTTCTTGCATCTTACGTGCTACATTGGCATTGCTGTCCAATAATGAATGCATGATGCATTCAGGTACAAGTAACACTTGCGAATTAATTGTCGCCTGTGCATAAAATGGAAGTTGATGTTCGAGAAATAGACCTGTTTCTCCAAAACTCTCACCTGTAGTTACTATACTAAAAACTTTTTCCATTCCTTGAGGTGAAGCTACAGCAAGCTTGATTTGCCCTGATAGCAGTATATAAAGACCTTGTGCCGAATCTCCCCGATTAAAAACAAAGCTATTACAAGCTACACTAAGTATATTGCTATACTCATAAAGCATCTCGATCTGTACATCACTCAACCCCCTAAAAACTACAAATTGGGCCAGTGATTTTTTGATGTTGTCTTTGTTCATAATGTATTATTTTTTGTAATGGACACTATGAAGTAACGTGTCAGGTTCACTTCGATATTGTCCAGCTTTACCCTTAAATCTTTTTTTTCATTTACCTGATATGAATATTCTTAGAACATAACCTGTCAAACAGTGTCCAATTATTCCAACTTTTTTGCTTTGCTTAGCGCGATTTTAGAGAGGCTTAAATCGGTAAGATTAGTTTCCCGTTTCTAAGATGTCTCAATGATGTGTAATCGGTTAAGTAACGCTGACGTCTTCTTTGAATCTCCAAATACTTGCTTCCATCGGGTAAGTTGAAGATATTAAGGTGAGAGTAACTTTTGTGATATTTTTCCCAATCTCAATACCGTACACCAATCCGAGATCAACAATGTTTTCACTGACTTCCAGATCGGTCACTTGCAACAAAACCTCTCTAACAGATTCTTCAAGAGGTGAAAGTGGTTCATTGCAATTTTTCATGGACATTGTTTAAGATATATGTAAAATACACTTTAAATGTATCACAACATTTTTGTATAAGCAATATTATTTATACGTCTTTTATGGAATGAATTTATGCTCCTCACTACTTTCTCCGATTACTCCATGCGGGTAATCATGTACTTAGGTCTCCAGCGAGGGCAGTTGGTCACCATTTCAGATATTGCACAGGCTTATCTTAGCCAATATTCAGAACGTCTCGAATGTGTAGGAGCATATGAATGCCATGATTAAACATCAGGATTATCGAAAATTACCGTTGGTGTATTCTTGCTCTGGATGCTCAAGCGCTGCTCAGACAGCAAATTATATTGCGCTCAAGCTTGACCGTGAGGGAGAAGCGGAAATGTCCTGCATTTCCGGTGTAGGAGGGAATGTTCCGCATCTGGTCAATATCGCGCGGTCGGGGCGACCTATTCTCGCGCTTGATGGCTGTCCGCTGGCCTGCACGCTGCATTGCTTGTCTGAACGTGGTGTTACTGCTGACTACCATTTGCAGTTGCATGAATACGGCGTTAAAAAACGCTACCACGCTGATTTCGATCAGGAACAAGCAGACAAGGTAGCATCAGAGGTCGCACAACAAGCGCGTCGATTGCGCAATGATTGGCCTGCAGCATAACGTTTCAAATGCCGCTATCAATAAAACCCAAAAGGATAAGTATGAAATACCCCGCCTTTATCAACGATGTACCGAAAATCAAACTATACGACCCATTGGCTGAGTTTCTAGGTGCGATTGACGATGGCATCATCGAATACGGCTACATCGACGCGATCAAACTCGCTGGGCACTCCTGCCCGACTGTGGCATCCGCCTACTGGATGACCTTCATAGCGTTGAAAGCGCTATACAGTGAGGCTTTACCGGAACGCGGAAATGTTCGGGTTGAGTTCCGCCAGAAAAGCACTGACGGGGTCTGCGGCGTTATTGCTAATGTTGCCAACCTGCTGACTGGTGCTGGCAATAACGCAGCTTTCAAGGGCATCGGCGGCCGATTTGACCGAAGAAACAAGCTGCTGTTTGAATCAGACATCCAAAACGAGATGCGCTTCACAAGACTGGACAACATGCAGGCTGTAAGTATCTCGGTGAATCTGCAGGGCGTTCCCTCCTCATCTCGTGTGTCTGAACTGCTGCCTGCATGCCTGAACGGAACAGCATGCAGCGACGATCATGCTGAATTTCGTCATTTATGGCAGATGAGGGTGAAGGCCATTTTGCTGGATCACGCAGATGACCCACATGTGTTCAAGCTTTTTCGCTTGTGAAACGCAGCGCAACATTGCATGCGCTATCTCGACCACTACAGGGTGCTGGTTTTGGACAAAGTCTTCGCTAAGGCGGCAGAATCTGGCACGGAAGGTTACCTTAACCGCTGAACATCCGTATGGAGGAAATCGACTGGCCGGTTAGGGGATTTAGTCGCCTAACTTCATTAATTGGCGAATGGCTAGTTGCGGCTATGCGGCTTAAAGTCTAATTGCCGCGAAGCTGTCATTCACACAGAAAAACTGTACTGGCGTAAACCAGCCATTCACAAACTTGCATTTAAGCCCCATTATCGTTGATCAAAATTAATGATATTAGACGGCAACGGGGACAGGCTGTGTAAAAACGCAAAAATGATTGAGTTGTATGAATGCCCAATCAATCGACTACACATGATTTATTGCATTAGCCTTGGCTAGATAGATGGATATTCAGGTTGGTTTTATCTGTTATGGCACTGCATCTCGCACACATAGGCAATTGATACTCCCTTCAGCAGCGGATTCACCCGCTTTGCATCGCTTGAATGAGTGCTGCACTACCTAATAGCTTAATCACACGCTTTAGATTGTAAGCCAAGACATGCAAACTCATTTCTGTGCTGACCTTTTCTAAACCTCTAGTCTGGAAATGCGTAGCACCCATCCAAGATTTGATGGTACCAAACGGATGCTCCACTGTTTGTTTACGAATCAGCATGGCATCGGGCTGAGCATTTAAACGTGATTGCATTTCATCTAATACGGCTTCGTGTTCCCAACGTCGAATGCGACGTTCTGTGCTAGGCGTACACTTGGACTTAAGCGCACAACTTTTACATGAAGAACTCCAATAGGTATGCAAGACTTTGCCTTGTTCAAAAGAAGTATAACGTTTAATCAGTGCTTGGTTTGCAGGACAACGATATTCATCTTTATCTGCCAGGTAAATAAAGTCTTTTCTATCGTACAAACCCTCAGCTCGATTATTTGAAGTGAGCGGTTTCGGTACCAGTGGCGTCACGCCGGCTTGCGTACTCGCGAGTATTTCTTCACTCTTAAAATATCCTTTGTCTGCATAGGCGGTGATTTCATTCACGCCCATGGCATGTTGCGCTTGTACCGACATGTTGGTCAGTTGGCTACGGTCGCTAGCATTGTTGGTCACTTCATGCGCCACAATCAAATGGTTCTGCGTATCAACAGCGGTTTGAACATTGTAGGCTACCATCCCGCCGCCACTCTTACTGGTCGCCATAAAACGTGCGTCAGGGTCAGTGAGCACAACTTGCTTATCGGGCGTCAATTGACTTTGTGCTTCGATGGCTTGCAAGGCTTGCATTTGCTGTTTAAGTTCTGCCAAGCGCTCAGTCTGTCGAATGGATTTGATGGCTGGTTGATGACCCTCATGTTGATCTGCGGTATCAAGCGCCATGAGGTATTGGTTAATATGCGCTTCAACTTGTTGCATACGAAACTTAATCTTGGCTTGGGTAAAGCACTTATCACGACTGTTCACCGCTTTGAATTTACTGCCATCCACGGCGACTACCGCTTCTGTAAATAAATGCATACGGCGGCATAATTCAATAAATTGTTTACAGACCTGGCGAATGGCTTTGCCATTCTCTAAACGAAAGTTAGCGATGGTTTTAAAGTCAGGGGCCAGTCGATGAGTGAGCCACATTAATTCAATATTGCGTTGTGCTTCCCGCTCAAGACGACGACTAGACTGAATACGATTGAGATAACCGTAGATATATATTTTTAAAAGGATACTGGGATGGTAACTGGGTCTGCCAGTGATAGCGGGGTTCACACCATCAAATCCCAATTGCGCAAGATTAAGCTCATCAACAAACACATCAACGACACGCACTGGGTTCGTTTCAGTAATGTAATCGTCAAGACATTCGGGTAATAATATGGCTTGAGACCGGTGTTCGCCTTGGATGAATCGCTTCATTTAGAACCCCCAATTTACGCACAACTGATAGGTATAATTATACTAAATCAGGGCGTTTTTACACAATCTGGGGACAAAGCGGTCACTGAGTTTTGGTTTATTTATTAGAAACAAGCTCTAAAGCGGTTAGTGATAAAGGGCGCGAATAACATCTGTTTGTGACAAAATACCAATTAATCGACTTTCAGTGGTGATGTTGCACACTCCAACACGGTGACATTATTAACAAGCCATGGCCAAATTGAGTTACAAGCAAACGGTACCCCTACTGGAGTCAATCCTATTATGGAAAAGATTAAACACGATTTTTCTAGTCAATCCAGAATTGAGAAGTGAGCCTAGAGGCAAACGTAATGCTTAATTTCCCTACCGAAGCCAGCCGCGTGGTGATTTCAACATCTGCTAATGATGATTATGAGTTTAAGCAGAAATGGGCGGTGGATAAAAGCCAGCAAGAGAAGATTACGGATGAGTTTAATACGGCGAACGCTGTGCTGAAGTTTTTGATTGTGACGGCCAAATTGCTAACAGGGTTTGATGCGCCTATTTTGCAAACCATGTATTTGGATAAATCACTCTAAGACCATACTTTATTGCAAGCAATATGCCGCACGAATCGCTTGTTCCCTCATAAAACATTTGGCCGTATCGTGGATTATTTTGGCGTGTTTGACGATGCCGCCAAAGCGCTCTCGTTTGATGAAGAGAGCGTCAAACAAGTGATTAGCAACCTCTCTGAGTTGCGTGACCAATTGCCAGCCGCCATGCGCGCAACCCTTTCGCATTTTTACGGCGTGGATAGAGAACTCGAAGGCTTTGAAGGTTTAGAGGCTGCTCAAAACGCAATCAACACCGATGCAAAAAAAGATTCCTTTGCCAAAGACTTTAAGCACCTCAGCAAGCTTTGGGAATCACTCTCCCCAGATAGAATTTTAGATTTATACACAAAAGACTACCGCTGGCTGGCGCAAGTGTTTGAATCGGTAAAATCCGCCTCAGACAATATCGGCAAACTACTCTGGCTCACCTTGGGCGCGCAAACCACGCAATTGATACATGAAAACATCCAAAGCGGCCATTCTAAATAGTTGTCAAACACAATTTATGGTGGGGAAAGTATATCAATATTGAATTAATTTTACATATGCTCATCGTGAATTACACCGCCACTTAAATCGACCATATCGAGTGTGACTTCATCAAAAGAAAGTACTTTCCCTCCAAATTCTTTGGCAAATTTATCTGCATCTTGCCGATTGCTAAACGAAGCTAGCGTTGGGCCCATAGAGCCTGTTTTTTTGCTACCTAATACGTAGAATGCCAGTTTGGCATCTATCCAGTTGCCTTGAGGCTTTTCCCAGTCAGATTTACCCATATCTTGCGTAAAAACACCCGTGATAGTTTTCTTTTGTTCTGGTTGCAGGTATATAGAAAACATTTCTACAGTATCGCAAAAATAGTCTGGTTCTCCTGTGGCGTAGTGAATTTGTGCTTTAGGACCTGGAAAATCAGCCAGGGTCATTCCGTCAAGGGAGCAGGAAGTTCCAGCTGTAATTTCTTGGGCGACGGCAGGTGCAGCGGGTTTATTGCATGCGGTGAGTGCGGCGACTAATGTCAACGGTAAAACGATAGAAAGTGTAAAGCGATTAATTGAAATTTGGGTCATTTGAATCTCCATAAGGCAACGGTTAAAGGCATGATGATCCAGGTAATCATCACAGAACCTAGCAGCCATGGGCTAGATAGGCTGGTGGGAAACACGGTGGCTAGGCCATAAAAAACCTTAATATCTTCCATGCTAAAGATATTGAGAATGCGAAATATGTCGGCAGGATTGAGCAACAATAACAACGGAAATAGTTCTTCACCAAAGCTTCCACCTGAAAGTACCAATATGCCGAGCAAAAGCAAATCATATACTAGTACAAATAGGAACCATACCGAGATAGCGCCACCACTGGCACGCGCTCGGTCTTTAGAGATGACCGAAACCATGACAGCTAGGCTGAGAAATACCATACCCAGCAAAATGGCGCTCACCATGAATCCTATATAGTGATAGAGTGCATTGATATCGATTTGATAAGCCAACAGCAAACCAACGAGCCCGAAACCTGCCAGTGTGGCACTAGCGAGTGCGGCTGAAAGCCCCAGGAATTTTCCCAGCAGAAGCTCCAATCGTGTGATGGGCATAGATAACAGCAAGTCGAGCGAGCCACGTTCACGTTCGCCCACGATGGCGTCATAGCCTAGAATCAGGGCGATTAATGGAATAAGGTAGATGACTAAGCTGACTAGACTGGCAATGGTCACCTCAATGTTGCGCAACCCCACCTCGCCTTGCTGCGCCGAGCCAAAGTAGGCAATCGCCAGCGCGAACGCTGTAAAGATGATGGCCACCGCGATTACCCAACGGTTGCGGATGCGATCGCGAAACTCTTTGGCAGCGATGACTTTAATCTGTGAAATTTCAATATTTAACATGAACTAACCCCTATCCTGCATATCCGAGGAACACATCTTCCAAAGTAGGCTCTTTAACAATAACGTCTTCCAAAGCATCACCTAGCGACCCTAGCCGGCGCAGCACTTCCATTTTTTGCGCACGATGACAACGAATCGTGGCAGTATTGTCTGCCATGGTTAATTCGTCGAGCGCAATGCCTTGCAGAATTGCTTGTAACGCACTATCTGGACATTGCTGCCGTACGCGAATGATCAGTGGCAAATCTACTGATTCTCGTAACTCTTGCACTGTACCCAGCGCGTGAAGTTTGCCTGACTTCAACACCGCCAACCGTTGCACGCGCTCTTGAATTTCAGACAGGATATGCGACGTGATAACGACCGTAACGCTCTGTGAGTTAAGCTCGTGCAGAATAGAATAAAACTCACGGATACCTTCCGGGTCAAGACCTGTTGTTGGTTCATCAAGAAATAATATTCGCGGCTTGCCAAGTAGCGCTTGAGCAAAGCCAAGCCGCTGACGCATGCCCTTGGAATAACCATCTACTCGGCGAGTGGCAGCATGTGCCAAACCAACTTTCTCAAGTAGCGGTAAACATTTATCTCGCTCGCAGCCCTTGAGGGATGCAAAGAATTGCAGAGTTTCCAACCCGGTCAGGTTATCATAGAAAACCACATTTTCAGGTAAGTAGCCAATTGAACGGCGTAGTTCACGAAAATTGTTGCCATGTACCGACGTGCTGTTTATACTGATTTCACCTGTGGTTGGAGGAGTAAGCCCTAACATCATTTTAAACAGCGTGCTTTTGCCAGCGCCGTTATGGCCAATCAGCCCCAGCGTTTCGCCCTTGTGTACGGTAAGCGTCACGCCATCTACGGCAAGCACCTGGCCGTAGTACTTGAACACGTTTTTGACCTCAATGACGTTGTTTTTCAAGTCTGAATTTTTCAAGCCAAGCACTCCAATTTTTATTAAAAGGCGACATGCGCGGATGCTGGTCGACAATGCTGGTGGCACGCAGTAGCGGAAACTGTCTGGCCGCCAGTCGCAATGTCTGTACTGCAGGGCTATTAAGTAATAATTTAGCTGAAGGATACCTCCAGGTAAGGCGATCTACTAAATCATTTGCTTCATAAGGCACATCGCCCACACCGTCACCATCGCGATCCCAGCCGACATAGTTGCTCCAGTAGTTGCCGGTTTTAACCCCCCAGTACTCATCCTTGCTGGCTACGTATTTAATCTGTTCTCTATTGTTGATGAGGTCGTTGCCTTCAACATCGTTATGAATTGATCCAGCCCACAAGTGCACTCCGACGCGGTTTGCGATGACTAAATTGCTGTGCAAAGTATTATATTCAGCATCGTAGATAAAGAAACCGCGGCCATTGCCAGCCACAACGTTGTTCTCGACTACAGAATCTACGATGGTGCGCAGCATGATGCCATGGTCCGAGTTGCCCCAGGCGCGGTTGTTGCGTACGGTTTGATGGCGAACTTCCATCAGCGCCAATCCGCCGCGGTTGAGGTATGAGTCATTGTTCTCCCAAATGTTAAAGTTAGAATTCATGTAATGAGAGCCATAGCGCAGATGATGCAAGCGGTTGCCACGGAATAGCGCATGGTCGGAAACATCGACATAGATACCATCGCGAGTAAAGCTTACATGATTATTTAGAATCTTCGCGCCATGGCTATTATAAAGCTGAATACCATTTCCACGCTGCGCTGAAGCTAAATCTCGCATACCAGTAATATTGTTGGCGATCACCTGAATGTCTTTTACTTTCTCAATCCACATGCCAAATAAAGTGTAGTTGATGACATTATTGCGAATGATGGCACGGTCACTGCCTGGTTCTAGGTAAATGCCAGCATTCTGCGCCGTAAGGTCAGCGCCGCTGTTACTGATAATGAAACCTTCAATGATGACATCTGGTGATTTAATGCGAATGACGTCGCCCGTGTTTCCTCCATCTAAAGTTGGCTTATTCATACCCTTGAGATGAATCGATTTAGTGATGACCAAATGCTCAGGGTAGTAACCTCGAGGAACCAGCACTATGTCACCAGCCGCTGCTTTTTGAATAGCTTCAGCAATGGAGTGCCCAGATGCTACTTTGTGTTCTGCCGCCCATCCCTGAACGCAAAACAACAATAGGCCAAGTATGGCGAAATTACACACCTGACGCATTAGTCAACTATCTGCAGCAGGCCGAAATTACGCAGCGCAATAAATAAAATTGCACCAATCAATAGGTTTTTAAACATGACATAGCAGATCATGTCCATGTGCCCCGCAGGACGATAGCGATGACCCCACCATGGGCCATCTTTAATATACGGCTTGCATTGCAGGCGAATGATGATTTCGTAAACGCTCCAGCCTAGCCACCAGCCGATGACGGCGTTAGCGCCTAACTGCCCGTTGGCAGCCAATCCCCAAGCGGTAGTTGCTGCTAAAGCTAAAGCCAGTCCCGCTGTCTGTATTGCCTTGTGGCTACGCCAGCCTTGTTTGCTCCATGGCCACAGGTGGTCGACAAGTTCGTTTAGCAGCCATTTGACGCCAGTAGTTTCAGCATAGGGCGGAGAGAAATCATGAATATCTGGTTTCATTCGTCAGTTCCTTTCACTGGCACCGGGTGAATTGGGATGTAATAACCAGTGGCATTGATTTTTGTCAGTGGTAAGCCAGATTTTACACGCAGTTTACGCTCCTTCGACAGCGGAGGGCAGGAATGGTCGTCATAGTAAAGGATCATGCAGTCCAGGCATAGCATGCATTCACGATGGTCGATGACACCTTTTTTATCAATGGCTAATGACCCGCAACCTGCGGCACAAGCCGAGCATGTCGTGCATTCCTGTTTGCGTTTGAGACCAAACCAGCGAAAGGTCGTGGGCATGGCGAGCGCTGCGCCAAGCGGGCACAGGTACTTACAGAAAGGCCGTTCTGTGAACAGCGATAAGCCGAGTAAGCCAGCAGTAAATAATGTATATGGCCAGCTGCGGTTAAATATTCCAACCAGAAATGTCGTCTTAAAGGGTTCAACTTCTGCGAGCTGCTCTGCCAAGCTCATAGAAAAGAATGACACAGCAAGCAATATCCAGAATATGCCGTACTTGAGCCATTTTAGACGCTCATGTAACTTTCCATTCGGCATAAACTGGAAACGTTTCAAGCCAATTTTCCCAGCGATCTTGTAGAGAAGCTCAGACAAAGAACCGAATGGGCACATCCAGCCGCAAAATAATCCACGTCCCCATACAAACACAGTGACGATGATAAATAACCAGAAGATAAAGATAAATGGGTCGGAAAGAAACAGCTCCCATTTCCACTGGAACAGCAAGGAATGGAACCATGTTAATACCTGTGTAATGGAAGGTTGCGCCATTAATCCAAATCCAATAAAGCCAATGCTAGCTATCCAAATTGCATATTTTGGAATTGAGACCCAGCGTTTATCTTTACGGCTGCTGTGGCGTACCAGCCAGTCACGATTAGTGTAGGTGATTGCGGTAATGATCAGAATTAGTGAAAAAGCGATAATCTCCCAGACGCGTGATTTCCATATTTTCAGCCAAGCTGGATCTGCATTAACGACTACAGGTCTCCCACCTTGCATATATTTATCTTGCAGCCAGTACTCACGGTCAAAATTGGCAAAGGTTCTGGTGCCGGTTTGTTTATCTACTTTATTGCCCAAAAACACCAGACTCCATGGATAAGCTGCGCTGAAACTGGCGCTGCGAATAATGAAGATTGCTGATTCGTTAAACTCAGGTGCACCGGTCGCTTTAATGTTGTATAGATTGCGGTAATCGGTATCGCGAAAGGTGAAACTGTCCATGTCCTGCGATACCTGAACGCGATCATAAATACCGCCACGTACAAAACCAGAGCCTTTAAACGAGGCAGAGCCGTTAGCTACAATAAAAATAGCATGCTCATCCGGCTTGAGCTCTGCCATTAGCCCTGCGTAGTTGCGCTCCCCTAGGATGTTGCTGCCGATAGCAGGCGCGTTGAGATAACCGAAATAGAGGTCAATGTAAGGCTTGCCCGTATTGTCTAAGCCAACATCTGCTGGTGACACTTTAAGGTGCTGAACGCTCCCTTCTGCTAGAAGCTCATCCCAAGTGAGTTGCTCTTGTAATGTTGTGAATGTAGCTTGCGGCCTAGCCACTGCCTTGATGATGCCGACTTGTTTAGCAATCTCGTAGGCGCATCGCATGACCGCCTGATTTTCAGCAATGACGGTCACAGTTGCACCGCTAATGGCGTCAATGCCGATGTATCCGCCTTCGGCACGTGCTTTGCCAATTTCCAGTTTATCCCAGGCATACTTGCCAACAAACTGTTTGATGAACTTGGTTAGCTCTCCCTCTGGAATACCTACCAGCAGGATAGGTTCGCTGTGTTTAAGTACTTTTACGCCGACAATCTTGCCCGTAACATCCATGCCAATCAGTGTAACGACGGGTTTTCCTGAATAGGCGGGAATGTCGACGATATCTGTAGAGAGAAACACATAGCCGATCAGCTCACGCTCGTTATCTTTCTTATGACTATCAATTTCTTTATGGTCATCTTCATCCTCATCATGTTCAACTTCCTTGCTGCGGTAAGCATCCACATAGGCTGGCCGGCCCTTACGAGGAGAGAAGTAGTCGGCTTTAGGCATGACGTCATGACAGGGCACATAAGCGCACAGGTCAGGATCGGTGGCGAGTTCTACTGGCAAAGGGGCTTCGTATGAACCTGAGTGACTCGCTGTGACGTGATGTTCCTGTTTTGAGCGTCCATTGTCTTTGTCGTCATCAGCGAGTGCCAGGGTGGAAAATGCGGCAGAAAGACTGAGGGCAAAAATAAGGTAGCAAGCTAATAGCGTTGTGTAGGCTTTGTTTGAGTAAAGTGTGCTACTTGTCGTTGATAATAATCGATAGCTCATGCGAATGTATGTGGCCAATGAAGTGATAGTGTACTCTTTGTATGTGTAGATTTAGAGTAAATGCTCTGGGGCGAGCCGGTTGCTGGCTCGCCCCAGATTAGTCACTCAATAGTAAAACTTAAGCTTCGACAATAAATCTCATGCGCATTTCCAAATGTAATGCATGGCAGAAGTGCGTACAGTAGATCCAGAACATACCAGCCTTATCGGCTTTGAAGGTGACAGAGTGAGTTTCCTGCGGGTTGACGATGAAGTTGACATCGTAGTTTTCAATACCAAAACCATGCGTTAAGTCCTCTACTTTATCATGATTGGTAAGAGTAATGGTCAACTCGTCACCACGCCTTACCTTGATCTCCGGCAGGCCAAAGTTAGGCGCTTGAGAAGTCATGTATACCATCACTTTATTGCCCTTGCGCTCGATGCGGTTTTCTTCAAACGTTTTCACCGCGTTAGGGAAATCATTCATATCAGAAACTTGACGTGTTTTAACGACGTCGGCACGCACGATAATGGCATCATGCGGTTCAGGATAGGCAGTATGATCGTGGATCAGACGCATTTTATCGCCCGAAATGTCAATTAGTTGCTCGGTCTCTACATGCAATGGACCTACTGGCAAGAAACGGTCTTTAGAGAACTTATTGCCTGAGTTAAAGAATTTACCATCTGCCTCTTTGGTTTCTCCCATAGAAGTATAGCCATGACCAGGTTGATAATGTACATCAATACGATCCAATACAGGCTTCGCTGTTTTATCGCCTTTGAATTGTGCAATTGCTGCATCAACATTCCATTTGACGATTTGACTATCAAGGAAAAGGGTTGTAAAAGCATTGCCTTTACCATCAAAACCCGTATGTAATGGACCTAGACCAATTTCCGGCTCCGCTACAACAGTATCGCGTTCTGCCTTGACTTCACCTGCAAACCACTTGTGTACCAACTCAGTTGCAATCACCGTGGCTGTAGGTGACAACTTACCAGAACTTACAAAATATTTGCCATCAGGTGAAATGTTAACACCATGCGGGTTTTTAGGTACAGGTACATAACAGACAAGCGCTGTCTTAGGATCTTTGTTGCTGTCAATCGTGCCATCTACTACTGGCACTTTAGAATCACCTACAGTAAAAGATTTCCCCGCTGTGATGGCCGCTTCAATGCGCTCAATGTTAAAGAACACGCAAGCATCACGCTCAGCAGACATCATGTCGGCCAATACTGCGCCATTTTCTGTGTTGTACTGGTTGGTTGCAGCAAGCTTGCCATCATAGGAAGTCGCGACTAAATCACAATTGCCGTTGATTCTGACCTGCCAACGTACCTGCATGCTCTCAGCATCCACGCAAGTGAACAGTGAATACCATTTTGTTGGATCAGACGTATCGCGCCCATCATTCGGTTGTGGTGAGGCGAATTCTGAGCCGCAAAATACGCGGGTCGTATAATTAATACTCGCATCTACCGGGTCACGTTTGTCTGGGAATATGCCATGGAAACCTTGAACGTTAGGTAGCTCGGTAATGGCATCGCACTCCATTCTATCCATACGGATACGGGCAATACGATTATTCAGTTTATCGTTAGTCCATAGATATTTACTGTTATAGGTGCCATCTGTATATGAACCATGCACATGGTGGGTGTCCCCTGTTGTGTACTTTACGCTACCATCTGCATTGGTACCCAATATGGCTTTAGATTCGTTAGTGATACCCCAGCCTACCATGCAATCCATATTGAATACTGGAATGCGCTTAAGGACACGGCCAGAAGGTATGCCGTAGATACGTACCTCGCCATTGTGACCAGCACTCGAGAAGGAATAGTAAGAGTCTAACTTACCTGGTGGCACTTCATGCTCACCTGCACTTGTTCCATGGCTGGAATCACCCGAGGCCGTGGTTGTTTGATCATCTTTTTTGCATGAGGCTAACCCCATGACCATTCCTGCCCCTGCTAATGTCGCTACAGCGGTTGTCCCCATAAACTTTCTGCGGCTCTCGTTCCCTAGCACCTCTTTATTATTTGTTTCGTTGTCATAATCACTCATGTTACCCTCCTCTATGTAGATGGCTGAAGCATCTAATAACGCCTGCGGCATTTTGTCGCACCCTGAGGATAATTTAACATACAATGGTTTTAAATTAACTTGATTGGCATCAAGAAACGACAATTAAATTATGTTATGCTGAAACGCTAGTTGCTTGCGTTAAGAATCGAATCGTAAGTGAATTAATAGTTGATTCAGAATTTATTTTAAAAAGGGATTATGGATGGAGAAGGCGTTAATTGCTCATCAGTTGTCAAAGTTCCACCTGTTTTCAGAGCTCCAACCAGCCCAAATTGAACGGTTGGTATCTAGCACTCAGCTTATAAATTTGTTACGAGGCACTACTTTGTTTAACCGCGGAGATAATGCGCATGGGTTTTATTTGTTACTTGAGGGTCAAATAAAGCTGGGGGTGATATCACCACATGGTGATGAAAAGGTCATTGGTCTAGTTCAGCCGGATCAGAGCTTTGGCGAGGCGGTCATGTTTTTAGAGCGACCATTCCCTATTTATGCTCAGGCAATATTAGACTCACAAGTGTTATTGATTGCTAAAAATGCAATTTTCAATATTCTGGAAAGTGATGTTACTGTGGTTCGACGTATGTTAGCTGGAATTTCAGCGCGTAATCGGCAATTAGTTAATGATATTGCGACTATATCTTTGCAGAATAGTATGCAAAGAATGATTGGATATCTTCTAAAGGTCAGTGCGGAATCCACTAATAATCTTAATTTTCAACTACCTGCTAACAAACTTACCGTCGCCTCTATATTAAATATCACGCCAGAAACATTTTCACGGATCTTACTAAGATTGCAAGATGCTGAACTGATTAGAGTAAATGGTAGAGATATTACAATAACCAATTTAAATGGTTTAAAGGATTTTCGATAATATTTATGTGCTCCCTTTAAAACACATTGAGCATTTCAGTACTTTAATTTTCGGCAATTAGAGACCTTTGCACGAAGCGATTTTCGTAAAGTAGTCCTAGATGATGCGTTTTTTATAAAAATACGCGTACTCGTCGAATTTACTAAACTTTTAATCGCCTTGCCGTGGTTTAAAGCCTCCCCTTTTTTTTGAACGTTCATCGTCTGCTATGCGGATTTTTCAGTCATTAAATCTTAATCTAATAATAAGCATCATTGAATTAACTTTAATTTTGGAATTGATTTTTAAGTTAATTAATTACAAGATGCTATGAGTATTGTTAAGGACTTTTACTTAATTCAAAATTTGATATTAAGTCACGATGCCTTGACGGTAGATTTGACGGTAGATTGAAAATTTACAAACTTAAGACCCTTTTTAATTAAGGCGCCTGTAGATTTGTTTTGTTGACTCTTTCACCACCACTTAAAGGCCACT
>Ga0209097_10000779_pt1 | contig 29290 bp, 31 predicted proteins | sample AD_UKC052_MetaG_FD_184419 | JGI IMG/M metagenome (GOLD analysis project Ga0209097, IMG submission 184419) | Active sludge microbial communities of municipal wastewater-treating anaerobic digesters from USA - AD_UKC052_MetaG (SPAdes) (version 2) | ecosystem: Engineered > Bioreactor > Anaerobic >... | reverse complement strand
GCCAGCTCGACAACTACCGCAAGTTCAAGGAACTTTCTCAGGAATGGGTGACGCTCGCCATCGAACTGTGTAAACTCAGGCAGACTCAAGAGGACAAGGAATAGTCCGAGAACTCGGTACTCTCAAGCTCTTAGATTGGCCCCAAAAACCATTCGGCGGCCGACAGCATCGGCCGCCAAGAGTCGCTAGACATTGCACATGATACCGCCCGGCCCACAGTTCGTTACCGAGATGCGCTCAAGAGAACACGTTTTCGGGATCTGCTCGCGCAATCCCGCCACGAAAACTGCGCCAGATGTGCATACGACTAGCGCGATCCATCGGGATCCACCGCGCATTGAAAACAATCGCTCACTCCGCCAGAATGTCCCACGAAGGGAGGAAGACCATGGCGGCAGCGGCGTGGATAGTGGCTTTGGCGGCGGCCGAGGTCGTCTCGGCGGCGGAGACGGACATGCGCGAATCGTGGTGGAGTCAGCCCATCCTCGAACCCGGCACGACGCGGGGCGAAGTGGAGCGATTCGTTCAGCATCGCGTCCGACCACTGGTAACGCCTGAATCCGCCGATGCATGGCATCAAGAGAGCGGCCACGTGCGCCAACGCGTCTTCGACGAGGTGATGTATCGCGGCGTGCCAAAGGCGTGGTACGAAGGCGAGCCGGCCGTCGAGTGGACTGACACCCTGCCGAACAACGGGTACCGGATCCGGAAACTGCGATACGAGGCATTGCCCGGCTTGTGGATTCCGGCCCTTCTCTACGAACCCGACCAAGTCGCCGCCAAGACCCCGGCCGTGCTCAATGTCAACGGCCACGAGTATGGCGCCGGCAAAGCCGCCACGTACGAACAGCTCCGCTGCATCAACCTCGCCAAACGAGGTATCCTCGCCTTGCATCCCGAGTGGCTCAACTGCGGCGAGCTCAACCGAGAGGCCTACCATCACCATCGCCTTTCCTACCTCAACCTGTGCGGCCGGAGCGGCGTCGCGGTCTTCTACCTTGCCATGAAACGAGGATTGGATGTGCTCGCGTCGCACCCCAACACCGATCCCGAGCGCATCGCCATGACAGGCCTGTCCGGCGGCGGTTGGCAGACAATTATGCTCAGTGCCCTCGACACGCGCATCGCCCTCTCCGTGCCCAACGCCGGCTATGTCGGCATGGCCGTTCGTACCCAATTCCCTGAAGACATCGGCGATTGCGAACAGGCGCCCGTGGACCTGGCCACCATCGCCGACTACACGCATCTCACCGCCATGCTCGCTCCGCGACCCGCCCTCTTGCTTTTCAACGAGAAGGACGACTGCTGTTTCCAGGCATGGCGCTCGGTCCCGTCCGTGTTCGATCCCATCGTGCCCTTCTACGGCCTCTTCAGCCAGACCGAAAGCTTCGCCACCTACGCGAACCAGGATCCAGGCACACACAACTACGACCGGGATAACCGTGAGCAGTTCTATCGCTTCCTCAACCGCCATTTCCTGCCCGACGGCCCCTGGATCGACGAAGACATCCCATCCGACGACGAAACCTACACCATCCAGAAGCTCCGCGTCGGCGTGCCCGACAACAACGAGAGCTTCATCACGCTCGCCGAGAACCTCCTGGACGAGTTGCCCCGTCGCGCGGCACCATCCGAGGAACCAACCGCCGCCCGGGAACGCCTGCGAAACATCCTGCATTTCAAATCGGTGGCGGCCGACGCCGAACTGCTTCGCGAAGAATCGGATGACGGACTCGACATCGCATCGTATCGCCTGCACATCGGCGATGACTGGACGCTACCGGCCACCAGTATGGCCAAGGCCGGCGCGCAAACAAGGACCGTCCTGCTCCTCATCGCCGACAAGGGCAAGGCCGCCACGCACGAGTTGGCCGCCGCTTCGGCTACTGAGGACACCCGCGTACTCTTCATAGACCCAATCCTCATGGGAGAGTGTCTGCCCAACGGAGACCGATCATGGCCCTTTGGCCTGCTCATCGAGAACGTTGGCGAGCGACTCCTGGGACTTCAGGCGGCCCAGGTGCTCGCCGCTGCGCACTGGGCGCAAGGAACCTTCCACGCCCAGACGGTCTCGATGAGAGCCGACGGCTGGAACGCCGGCGTCGCCGCAATGGCCGCCGCCGCCGTCGAACCAGAGCGCTTCACCCACGTCGACGTTCAGGGCGGCCTTGACAGCCTCAAACGGCTCATCACGGACCGCATCATGTACGAAGACTATCCCGCCCTCTTCTGCTTCGGCTTGCTCGAGGCCTTCGATATCGCTGACCTCGCAGCCCTGGTCGAGAGGAGGCCGTAGTGACTCGATCTCGATCAACAAGACGCTGCTATCCACCAACCTCAGACGCTAAGGAGAACGAACCGTGCACGAAAGCGTAGTACTCAAGAAACTCCGTAACGACGAACCGGTGTGGTGTGCCTCTGTCGCCTTCAAAGACCCCAACACCGTCGAGATCCTCGGCCACATCGGCGCCCACTGCGTGTGGATCTGCACCGAGCACCGGCCGCTCGATATCGAAACCGTCCACAACCACGTCCGCGCCGCGAAGATGATGGGCATGGACTCCATGATCCGCGTCGCCCGAGGCAGCTACTCGGACTACATCCGCCCCCTCGAACTCGACGCCACCGGCATCATGGTGCCCCACTGCATGTCCGGCGAAGAGGCCAAGCAGATCGTCCGCACCACGCGGTTCCAACCCATCGGCATGCGCCCCATGGACGGCGGAAACTCCGATGGCCCCTTCTGCATGCTCCCCGTCGCCGAGTACTGCGCCTTCGCCAATAGCCAGCGCTTCGTCGTCGTCCAGATCGAAGACAAAGAAGCCGTCGACTGCATGGAAGACATCGTCGCCGTTGACCACATCGACGTCATCTTCCTCGGTCCCGGCGACCTCTCCCATAGCTACGGCGTGCCCGGCGAGTACGAGCATCCCAAGGTGGTGGCCGCCATCGACAAGCTCGCCGCCCTCTGCAAAAAGTACAACCGCCACTGGGGCATGCCCTGTCCACCCGCCAAGGCCCCCGAACTCATCAAGAAAGGCGCGCGATTCCTCGCGGCCGGGTCCGACGTCGGCGCGTTATCCCCCTATTTCCGCGACCTCCGCGAGCAATTCAAAGCCGCCGGACTCACCTTCGAATCGGACTTCTGAGAAACTCCAGCTCGCTGACGCAGCGCCGCCGAAGAATGCTTGCTGCATGAGTTGCTCGTTTCGAAGGACCGCGCTGCCACGCATCGCTCAGCGGAAAGAGAAACGGGTATTGTAGGATGGTGTGAGGCATTGCCGAGTCTGTCATTCCGAACGAATGTGAGGAATCTCCATCCGAGCTTCGGGGTTCGATCCAAAGAGGGAATCGAAACGTGTGAAGAAGGCCGGCCCCGACCCCTGGGAAGCGGGTGTCTGTCCGCTTTCCGCCTTGATGGGCACACACCGCGTGCGTTAGCATTCCTCGCGGAGAGGCTATGAGACTAACTGAAGAAGAGAAAGCGATTCTGGATTCAGTCGAACGCGGCGAATGGCAGAGCGTGCCCGATCTCGAGGCGGAGAAAGAACGCTACAAGGAGGCCGCCCGCGCGACGAAGCGCAAGGATAAGCACGAATCCCTGTACACTATCCCCTGCGAACAGGAACGGCAATAGGAGCACCGCCATGTTGAGATATCTCGACTTGCACTTCGTTGGCCCGTCTCCACATATGCGTCTCGACTTTGCGCAACGACTGAATCTCCTAACGGGCGACAACAGCCTCGGCAAGACGTTCCTACTTGACGTTGCCTGGTGGGCATTGACCCAAACGTGGCCGGGCAAGGAAGAGAAGGAGGGCATGGCATGGCCCCTACCGGGCCGACGACGTGAAGCCACCATTGCATCTTCATTCGACGCCAAGACCGTTTCGGACGTTTCCCACAGGAGCGTATTCGATCCGGAGAAAGAACAGTGGCCGTTGCGTCGCGGGCGCCCTGGTAGTCCCGGTCTGGTGCTCTATCTTCGAATCGATGGAGGATTCTCTCTTTGGGATCCGGCCCGGAACTACTGGAAGCGTCTGGATGCGCGGGGGTACGAGAATCAGGATCGCCCGAAAGCGTTCCTATTCAACATGGGCGAGATTTGGGACGGGCTTCGCGCAAATGGCAACGTGTTTTGTGAAGGCCTGTTGGCAGACTGGAAGACCTGGAAGGACAGGAACGGTAACGAGTACGCACTTCTTCGGAACGTTCTGCGTACACTGTCCCCGCACAGCCAAGAACCGCTCGAACCGGGCGAACTCACCCGCCTCTCGATCTCCGACGTTCGTGATATCCCGACGTTGAGTTCGCCGTATGGCCCTGTCCCTGTCACGGTGGCATCGGCTGCTGTGAAACGCATTCTCGGCCTCGCCTACCTGATAACTTGGGCCCACACGGAGCATCTCAGAGCGTGCCAGTTGATTGGCGACAGCCCCACGGATCGATTCGTTGTGCTGATTGATGAGGTCGAACTCCATCTGCATCCACAGTGGCAGCGGCAGCTCTTGCCTGCAGTGTTGCACCTAGTCCAAGGTCTCGGCGCCGAAGGAACTGGCCAAGCAGGTAGCGTCTTTCCGCACGTTCAAATGATCGCCTCAACGCACGCGCCGCTGGTAATGGCATCCGTTGAGTCTGACTTCCGCCCAGAACTCGACAGAGTCTTCCATCTTCACATCGAGGGGGAAGACGTGATTGCCGAGGATATGCCTTGGTGTCCTCAGGGCGACGCGGTGGGGTGGTTAGTCTCCGAGGTGTTCGGCCTGCGCCAAGCGCGATCCCAAGAAGCGGAACGCGCCATCGAGATAGCCGAAGCCTACATGCGAGACGACAGGGCCGCACTCCCGGCCGAACTCACCACGCAAGAGGCTATCCACGCGGAGCTGTTGCGCGTGTTGCCGGGGCACGACCACTTCTGGCCTCGTTGGGTAGTAGCGACGGAGCGACGCTGATGATTCACGTGGATCCCGTGCCGGAACCCGCAGCCTTCGATGCTGACGTACGCCAAGTTGGTAACGCGTGGTTGGGCAAGCATCCTACCGGGCAACCACCAAGTCTGTGGCGCGACTTCTCGGCGGCGCTCGCGGAGGGATTTCATGATCTGTGTGGCTACGGGGCCATGTACGAGCCGCGAGGAACCATCGATCATTTCATCTCGATCAAGGAGGCCCGTTGTCTCGCCTACGAGTGGAACAACTACCGGTACGCCTCCCAGTGGATCAACAGCAGCAAGCAACAGGGCCGCTCGGGCGCATGCCGGGTCTTAGATCCCTATGAAGTGCAACACGATTGGTTCGAGGTACTCCTACCTTCGCTGCAGATGACGGTCACCGACAGAATCCCGTCGGACTTGCGGGCGCGAGCCGAGTACACGCTAGATCGTCTCCACCTGCGAGACGACGAACGAATCCTGCGCCAAAGACAGCACTGGATGAAGGAGTACGAGAAGACTGGAGATATCGGGATTCTGGAACGCAATGCGCCGCTCCTGGCAAGAGCAGTCCTGAAACGGCAGCGCCCCGCTACTCCCGCCGGCCGGTGATCAGGAAGATCGTGAAACGGCGCAGTTCGCCGTTCGCGGCCGGTTTCGTCACTTCCGTTGCCGTGACATCGGAAACATCGCGGAAGCCGGCGTCCGTTAGGGCCTGACGGAGCACCGCCCGCTCGAAACCTGCGTGGAACACGCCGGCGCTATCACCGTGGAACTGGCCTTCATCCGGGTCCAGATCCGCAATGCAGAGAGGGCCGCCAGGCACCAAGCAGTCGTAGAACTGCTCGAGCAGCGGCGCTATCCTCTCGACGTGGTGAAGCGCCATACAACTGACAATGAGGTCGTACCGGCCGGTCAAGATGGCGCCGTCATCCGGATCGACGCGTAGCGTCTCGACGTTCCCGAGCCCCAGTGCGGCGACCTTCGCGCCAAGGACATCCAGCATACCTTGCGAACGATCGACGCCGGTCACGGAGCCGACCTGCGGCGCCATCCGCAGCGTCAGCAAACCGGTTCCGCAACCGAAATCCATCACCTTCATCGCCGCGCTCAGCGACACCTCACAGCATATCGCGGCGCACACGTCATCGGCCAGCTTGACCCGCGCCGGATTCTCATCCCACGTCGCGGCCGCCTTGTCGAAATCACGCTTACCACTAGCCATACTCATGTTGTTCCTTTGCGATCAAAACCTTCACCGACCTCGCCAACACAAGCTCTCACGCCTGATCCGTCTTCTTTCGCCGCAAGGCGAGCGTCGCCGTCGAGATCCACAGCGCCATGCACACCCCGCCGAGCGCAGCCGCCAGCGGCCGGTTGAAGAACGCCGCGAAGGAGCCATCGGAACCCGTCAGCGTCTGGATGAATCGCTCCTCGAGCGGCCCGCCGAGAATGATCCCCAACACGACCGGCCCGAGCGGAACGCCCCATCGCTCGAGGCCGAATCCGAGGAGGCCCATACCGAGGACGATCCACACGTCGAAGTAGCTACCGTTGATGGCATAGGCTCCGACAACGCAGAACAGCAGGATGATCGGCAAAAGCACCTTCTTCGGAATGCGCACAACGAACCCGCCCAGCTTGATGGCCAACAGGCCAATGGGAATGAGGACGAGATTCGCCAGGATGAATACGACGTAAATGCTGTATATCAAGGCCGTCTGCTTCTCGAAAATCTCGGGGCCGGGCCGGATATTCTTCATGAGCAACACGCCGATCACGATGGCCGTGATCGAGTCGCCCGGGATGCCGAAAACCAGTGCCGGAATCCACGTCGCCGCCAGCGCCGATGAATTGGCCGCGCTCGCATCGCCGATCCCCTCGAGCGATCCCTGGCCGTACTCCTCCGGTCGCTTGCTGAACCGTTTGGACACGGCCAGCGACACCCACGCGCCGATGTCGGCGCCCGCGCCCGGCAGCATGCCCACCAGCGCGCCAATCGCGCCCGAACGAATCACATGCGGCGTGCGCCGACGCAGCAGCGATGCCGCCGGCCCAACCACCGAGGCCACCGGTTCGTAGACACATCGGCGGAACAAGCCCGTGCCCGCCCTCGACACCTTCCGCCCTTTCTCGCCCGCCGTCGGCGCATCGAAAGTCACCAGGTTGCGCAACACCTCGGATACACCGAAGAGACCTATCATGGCCGGTATGAAGTTGATGCCTTGGTACAGCTCGGCCTGACCGAAGGTGAAGCGCGCCTGCGTGTGCACCGCGCTGAGGCCTACCGTCGACAAGAGAAGGCCGAGCAACAAGCCGAACACCGCCCGGAGCACCGAGCCGCGCGCCACGATAACCGCACAGCTCAGACCCAGTAGGTAGAGCCAGAAGTACTCGGCCACGCTGAACAACACCGCCACCTTCGCGAGCTGGTGTCCTACCAGAATCAGCATCAGCGCGCCCAATAAGCCGCCGGTTGCACTGAACAGCAGACACACGCCCAGTGGCCGCTCCGGTTCGCCGCGCCGCGTGAATGCATAGGCATCATCCGCATACGCCGCCGACGCCGGCGTGCCCGGTATGCGTAGGAGCGCGTTCGGGATATCCCCCGCAAAGATGGCGCACGCCTCCATCGTCACAATGGCGGCCAGCGCAGGCAGCGGATCGAGCCAGTAGGCCAGCGGAATGAACAGGGCTACGGCCATCGTCGCCGTGAGGCCCGGAACGGCGCCCATGAAGATGCCGTAGGCCGCGCAGCACACGACTACCGCCCAGATCTGGACGCTGCCCAGCACGTCGCCAACGGCCTCTAGAACGACTTCACTCACGCCGCATTTCCCGTTGCCTCATCCGCTCCACCACGTGCCCCACGGCAGCGGCACGCGCAAGTACACCGCGAACACCTGGTACACGACGGCCGCCACCACCGCCGCAACGCTGAGCGCCACGTACCACCGGACCTCGAGCTGCCACAGCAGAACGAACAGCAACACGCCGGCCGTCAGCATGAATCCGGCGTGTTCCGCAAAGGCCACGTACAGGGCCACCCACGCGATCACCATCGCCATCCGCGCCATACCTCGCCCGTCGATCCGCGCTGCCGCCGGTCCCTTGGCTCCGCGCGTCGCCAATAGCGCGATCACCGTCGCCGCCAGTAGCCCCGAAAGCACGCCAGGAAACACCATCGGTCCAAACCGGCTCGTTTGAACGCTCTTGAACGCATCCGTGGTCAGAATCGCGCCGAACTGCTCGTCGAGGGCGGCCAACGCTTGCCCGAATTCCGCCGGCCCTTCCGCCGCCGGATTGAAGCCCGCCTGCCGCGTGAACTCGAGGTACTCGTCGCTTTCGACCACCCGCCGGATCGCCTCCGTCAACCGCGCCTTGCGCGCCTCCGGCACGCCCACCGGCACGCCGAGTCCGCGCCACGTGCCGAGGCACCAGTCGATGCCCTGCTCCCTGAACGTCGGTATATCCGGATACGTCGGCAAGCGCTCGGCGCCCATGAGTCCAAGGCAGCGAATCTCGCCGGCGTCGAGCAAGGCCTGCGCCTCAGGCAGGCTACAGCACACCATGTCCACCCCGCCCGCCATCAGCTCCTGAAGCGATGGCGCCGCACCGTTGATGGACACCCAGATCACATCCGAAGCGTCCAGATCCTCGGCCACCAGCCAGCCGGCCAAGGCCACGTGCCAGATCCCGCCTTGCGCCGTGCCGGACGCCTTCAAGCCGCGCGGATCGCGCTGGATGGCCTCCTTAACATCGCCTATCGACTGCCAGGGCGCGTCCGACTTGACGAACAGCGCCGCATCATCGCGATTGATCAGCATCAGCGGCTCGTAATCGCGGTACGTGATGTTCGTGAGCCCGCGCCAATGGAGCATGCTCAATTCGGCCGTCATGATCGTGAACGTGTGGCCATCCGGCCGCGCCATGGCGCCCCGCGTATGGCCCGTGACGCCCGCGCCCCCCGTCGCGTTCACCACGTTCACCGGCACGCCCAACTCCCCCTCCAATTGCGCCGCCACCTGACGCGCCAGGCGGTCCGTCCCGCCGCCCGCCGACCACGGACACACCAACACCAGCGGTCCATCCGGATACTCGCCGCCCCGACCGCATCCGCCAAGGCAAACCGCAACACACGCCGCAACAGCCAGCGCGTGCAGAATCGGATGCCTCAGCGTTTCAGTCATGGTCAGGACGTTTCCCCAAGCGGTTCCGCCAATGCTCGACATCGGCAACGGCCATTGAACCACGATTCCCGGCACGACATCAACACCAAGCCGCTGGAAGCCGCTTCTACGCGGGGCACAAACGCGTAACGTGGAGGCGGCATCATCACTGCACGATAGCAGCGTATGCTACAATGCTTGCCGGAACGAGATTCGAGGCAGAACGCTATGAAAACGCCGGTACAGGAAAAACAGGCGCAGGTGGAGGCTTTGTGCGCGCGCCATGGGGTGGCGCGACTCGAGCTGTTTGGCTCCGCAGCCCAAGGCAAGTTCGAGGCAGGTCACAGCGATCTGGACTTCCTGGTGCGCTTTCAGCCGTGCACGCCCGAGGAGCACGCAGAGCGGCACCTCGGTTTGCTGGCCGACCTCCAGGATCTCTTTGGCTGCGGTATCGACCTCGTCGAAATCGGCGCGATCCGCAATCCGTACTTCATCGAGTGCATAGAGCCCTCGCGGACACCAGTGTATGCGGCTTGAGGAAAGATCCCTCCTCTACGACATCCGCGAGTCATGCGACCTCATCGCGCAATTCACCGAGGGTAAGGACTACGCACACTACGTCGCGCCCGGCGCCACAGTGGATGGCCTTCACCTCTCGAACAGAGGCCACGAGATCCTGGCCGAGAGACTACGCGCGTGTTTTGTCGCGACGCACTAGCAGGTTGACGCGTGAGTATGGTCACGCACAGAAGAGAGCAAGGAGAAGACGTGCGATGGTACTTCGAACGTCAGTTGTTGTCATCCTTGTAATGCTGGCGACCATTGCGTACGCCGAGACTTCTGGAGCAACCGGCCCGGACCAGTTGCAGGAGAAGGAGGCACAGGTTACGGCGCTGTCCTCCGCGCACGCAAAGGCGGTGCAGGACTTCATGGCCATTGTAGAACCTGGCGGGAGCTTCGGCGCCGTTGAGCGAATGGCCGACGAGGCGAAAGGCGGAGCCAATGGTAGAGGCGCTGCCAGGCTCAAACTCCAGGATGCAAACTCAGATGAGTGGACATATATAGATGTAGATAATGATACCGGGACTATATATTCATATATCGCCGCCAACATGTGGTGTGATAGTACGTACGGCATACATATGCCTGAAGAATTTGCCGCGAGCGAGATTTTTGAACGAGCAGTGCCTGTCCTCAGCCACTACGGACTTTCTGTCGACATCCGTGACTACAGAATAGGCCGCATGTCCGAGGTCGAGCCGTGGTATGTCGAGAGAGAACTGAGGCACAAAGGAATCGTATGTCGAGGAAGTCGGATAGAGATCCTACTGGCCCCCACGTCCGGTCGGATCGACAGCGTCTTCTATCAGCCGGTACGGATTCCGGATGAGCGTGAAGAGAAGCCGCGGGTCACGAAACTCGAGGCGCTTGCACGTGCCGAAGAATGGTTTCGCGGACACAAGTTCGTCGGCGAGTATGAAGTGGTGGCAGATGCTAGATCGCTGTCCAAGATTAGCAGAGTCATTGCGCTTCCCAACACTTTCTACGGCGCCATAGACCGGCCCGAAATCAAGTATCCCGCTGTGGCCCACTATTGTTGGGAAGTCCCGTTCCGTTGGACGGAGTACCGCGGGACTGAGTTCCAGAATACCGGTCGAGGTAGGTTGTGGATAAGCACCTACGATGGCTCGATTGTGGGTGGTGCCACGCCGTAGTCCGAGTTGTCGATAGTCCTGTGCTACGCCTGGTTCCTATCCACCGGCGAGGAAGTCTCAGCCAAATCGGGAACGGAAACCTACCGAGGTCCTGGCGAGGCGGAAGCTGACACCTGCGGAGTTGCACGGGATGGAATCCGAAGTTGGGCGCGTGGCGTACGTATGTTCCATCGCTGCGGCTGCGCTGCTGTCTCCGGATACCAAGGACGCCGACGGCGAAAGCCTGTACATCGACACCGGCGGCTGGGCACAGGAGGTGCTGGGGGATCCGGAGACTTTTGGTAAGCACCTGCAGTTCACCACTATCGAGCCTGCCGAGCCCAAGGTGGCGGACGCCACGTTGCCCGTGCCAGAGGTGACGAAATCCTGGCCCAAGATCCTTGTGGTCGCATTGGCCGGCCTGGCCGCAGCAGCGATCATCGTACACACGCGCCGTCGAAAGCACGCTGGTGTCTAGTGCGTAGTGTTCTTGTGTCTGGCGCCTGGTATCTTCGTCTCGACGCTGCCGAAACCAAGATGCCTGTGTGGACTGCGGTAGCTTGCTACCGCTCTTCTTCGGGGTCCGCCTCAGGAGGACTGCCCGGCTGGCCAAACAATGTCCCGCATGCGTTGTAGACTAGACGCCGCTCATAGCCAGAACGCAAGCAAGCTTGCGCAGTCCACATAGCGCGCCATCCTGAAAGATCATGCGTCTATGGCATAAGGTGGCGATCCTGGCGTCGCCCTTCGGACGCGAGCGTGCACGGACCAGGCACCGGAACACCAGAGCACCAGCAACTCGCCTACTTGCGCAATTCGCGCCTTACCGTAACCCGCCGTCAACCCAAGGTCACCCGGTAAGACCCACCCTTCCGGAATGCACAAGAAGGAAGCCCCCTTCGACACGACCGGGCAACAACCGTACCGAAAGGGGCGTTCCAACTCACTCAGAGCCTATTCCGGCAACGGCTTGCCTCTGGTCTCAGGAGCAAAGGGCAACGTCCCGAGGCCGAAGATGAATACCAACGACACGATGGTCGCCGCCCAGGCAATGCCCATGTCGGCGCGCAACGCGCCGAACAGCGACGGGCCGAGGATGGAGATGTACCGCGCGACGTTGTAGCAGAAACCGGTACCGGTCGAGCGCAACCGCGTCGGGAACAACTCGGGAAAGTAGACGGCATACCCGCCGAAGAGCGACGTCATGCAGAAACCCATCGCCGGGAACAGCACCAATGCCAGCGCGTACGACGTCGTCATGTGGAACGTCAACGGCACCACGATGAAGCATGCGAGGAAGGCCGCCGCAAACGCCGGGCGACGGCCGGCACGCTGGGCCAGCCAGCCCCAGACGAGGATGCCGAAGAAGGCGCCGACGTTCTGCGCCATGACCGCAATGCTGGCGCTTGTATTCGCCGATTTGCGCAACTCGGGCAGGTTGTCGGGATTCAACACACCGCGCAACAGGTCGGGAGAGAAGGTGCCGATCCCCCAGAAACCGATCACGCCAACGGCGGCGAGCAGCACGCCGATGATGGTGTGCCGCCGTAGCACGGGCTCCTTGAACAACTGTACGATCGATCCGAGCTTGGCGCCGGAACGTTTGGCTTCGTCGCGCGCCTTATGCCATTTCTCCGGCTCTTTGACGAACAACCGGATGGCGAATACGAGAAGCGCCGGAACGAAACCGACGAAGAAGATGACACGCCATCCGTTCTCACTAGGCACATAGGTGAAGACCGTCAGGCTGATGAGGCCGGCGAGGACGTTGCCGCCCGCTGAACAGGCCTGCATAATGCTGAGCGCCGTAGGACGTGCGCGATCCGGAAACACTTCGGCGACCAGCGACGCCCCCGCTGCAAACTCGCCGCCAATGCCCAATCCCGTGAGGAAACGGAACAAGGCAAACAGGTGCCACGTCGGCGCCAGACCGCTCAGTCCCGTGAACAAGGCGTACATCAGCACGGTAATGGCCATCGTACGCGTCCGCCCAAGACGATCGCCTACCATGCCAAACACGAAGCCGCCCGTGGCCCAGCCGAGGATGAATAGCGCCTGGACATTGCCGGAACAACGAGCGACATCCCCGGCCGTGGCGGCGGGGCCGAGGAGATCTTGCAGGGCCGGCTGTCGGGCCAGCACATACAGCCACTGGTCCATCGTGTCGAACATCCAGCCCAGCGACGCCACCGTTAGCACCAGATAGTGGTATCCGGTCAGCCCGGTATACCATTTCGTCTTCTCTGTCGATATCGCTGTCATTACGCGCGTTTCCCTTCCAAGGCGGCGCTGCCGCCGGACATGTCCCTCAGCGTTCGGGCCAAGCAACCGAAGAGCGAGAGATCCTCCATCAGCGTCGTCGACAAGGGGCAGCGGACCTTACGGCGCGTAGCCCGCCCGGGTGCCACCATGCCAATCCCCGCACACGAGATGCCGGATTCTATCAGAAACCGCGCCCGTTCACATCATTGGTGTTCGACGCGGCACGCCGGGCCGTACCACCCCCGGAATCGCCGCCGCGAATATGGCACCCTCCTCAAGTGTTGAACCTTGCAGGGGCGTAACGTAGAGTAATCCACGTGGTTGTATTGCCCCTGAGGAGGCCCGAATATGGCAACGATCATGCGGACTCGATCAGACCGTGCCCCAGCACGCGGTGAGCGACCGGCCCTGAGCCGGCGAACCTTCCTGGCCTGTGCCGCCGGCGGGCTGTGGGCCGGACTCGCAGCGGCCGAATCCGCCGCTACCAGCACCGCGCCCGCCGTCGTGGAGAAGACAAGTCGGGTGGCACTCACTCAAGGGGCGTCGCGGGCGGATAACATTCTCGAGATCCTGAAGCGCATCGAACCTCAGGTGCGCGCCGGACTCGCCGGGAAGAAGACGGTCGTCATCAAGCCCAATATGGTCGTCACCGACAATCAACTGTCCGCGACGCACGTTGAGTGCCTCGAGGGCCTGCTCGAGTTCCTATCGCCTATGGTAGACGGCGAGATCCTCGTCGCCGAGACGCCGGCCAACGGCCCGGCCGCCGAAGGCTTTGCCAACTACGACTACGGCCGACTGGAGAAGGCTTATCGCGTGAAGCTCGTGGACCTCGACCAGCAGCCGTGGGAAACCGGATTCATAGTCGACGAACGCCATCATCCGCAGCCGGTTCGCCTCTCACAGGTGCTGCTTGACCCGGACGCCTATATCGTCAGCACCGCCCCCTTCAAGACCCACGACCGGGCCGTGGTCACCCTCGGCTTGAAGAACGTCGCCGTGGGCGCCATCCTCAAAGATGTAGGCTATCGTTGGGGCGCGGGCAGTCAAGGCAAAACGGACAAACACCTCGTTCACGGCGGGCAAGAGAACCAAGGCATCCATTTCAACCTATTCTCGTTGGCCCAGCGCCTCGCGCCCGACCTCAATGTGCTCGACGGATTCCAAGGCTCGGAGCACAACGGCCCGATCCATGGAACGCCGGTGGACCATCAGGTTGCCGTAGCCAGCACCGATTGGCTCGCGGCGGACCGCGTGGCCACCGACCTCATGGGATTCGACCACAACAAGGTCGGCTACCTGGTGTTCGCCGCGCGGGCCGGCATGGGCGAAACGGATGTCGAACGCATCGACATCCTAGGGCCGCCCATCAACCAACTCAGGCGCAGCTACCAGCCGCACGACTCCATCGAAAAGCAGTACCAGTGGATGTGAGCGCGGCCGCCTAATTCCAAACGACCGGGAGAACGAGGAGAAGCCGATCCCGCCGGCGCGGCCCGCCGATCGGCTCGCCGCGCTACATGCCGCGTTTCAGCACGGCGGATCCGATGGCCCCAAGCAAGGCCACCCCGGAGGCGAGCAAGAACGCCAGCGACAACGACCCCGTGGCATCAGCAATCGCTCCGGCCACCGTCGGCCCGAGGGCCTGACCAATGCCGAAGAAGAGCGTGATGAAGCCAAGTCCGGCCGGCGCAAGGCGAGGTCCAAGCACGTCGCCGCAGATCGCCGCCATGATAGCCGGTATGCTCCACGCGGTCAGGCCGAAGAGCACCGCCGAAACGGTGTAGCCCGCCGGAGATGGCCACAGCGCAAACAGGGCGAACGCAAGGGTGTGGACGCCGTACACAAGAGCTAGCGCCCACTTCCGGCCGATAACATCGGACACGGCACCCCAGATTAGGCCGCACAGCAAGCTGAACCACCCCATCGTCATGAACAGCTTCCCTGCCGCCGCTTGCGTGTAGCCGCCTTCCGCGATCAGGTATTTTGCGAAGAACGTCAGGTAGATCATGTACGAGAACCCAAACGCCACGTACACAAGCCCAACGTGCCACACCACGCGCGAGCGGTAGACGCTGCCCCACGCCAAAGCACTGCCACGCGCCGGTGGCGCCGCCTCATCCTCGGCCGCGCCAACCGGTTTCAGACCCCGTTCCGATGGATGGTTGCGCAGGAACAGTAGCGCGGCCACCGCCAAGGCGAGCGTCACCCCGCCGAAGATGCCCCAGCACACGCGCCAGCCGCTATCGCCGTAAGCATCAAGAATCCTCGGAACACTCGGACCAATCAGGATCAGTGCGATAGACGATCCGGAAACGCCGACCCCGGAAGCCAGACCTCGACGGCGCGGCGCAAACCAGGCACCCAACAAGGCCATAACGGGCACGTTGCTCGCGCCGCTGCCTACCCCCGTCACGGCGCGCCAAACCGCCGCCACAAGAAAGGCCCCCGCCAGCCCCGTGAACACCATGGCAAGACCGGCCACGGCCAGGCCCACGCCGATTACCACCCGCGGCCCAAACTTCGAGGCCAGCGCGCCGCCGATCACCGACAGGGCCAAGTAGCCGACCAGGTTCGCCGTCGCCAGCGCCCCCGCCTGCGTGTTGTCCATACCGAGAGCTATCTGCATCGGCGGCAATAACACCGTGTATCCGAATCGCGCGAGGCCAAGCGAGCCGAACACCACCAGCGTCCCGACGGCCAGAACCACGAATCCGTAGTGAACACGTGAACCGGTGTGGACCATGGAGCTATCCCCTTGCGTCAGTATCCGCTGTTGCCACGGCCGTCATAGTACCAGCACGCGACCACCGACGCACATTCCTCTGCCCGGGTCGATGAAAGATGATCCGACGGATCGGTCTGATCGGTCCGATCCGTCCGATCTTCCCGGCAACCGAAGGGAATGGGGACATGAACCGCGTTGTTCCGAGAGAGGGACAAACGAAGCAGTTCCGTAGTGCAAAGCCAAAGGAACCGGAAATGGCGACAAGGCGTGTATACCTGGATCACAACGCGACAACGCCCCTCCATCCGGAGGTAGCGCAATCCATGACCGAGGCGATCCACGTGTTCGGCAACCCGTCCAGCATGCACGCCTTCGGGCGCGAAGCGCGAGCGCTTGTTGAGAACGCCAGGGCGAACGTGGCCGGTCTGATCAACGCCTTGCCGGAAGAGGTGATCTTCGTGGGCAGCGGATCGGAAGGCAACAACACGGTTCTCTCGATTCTGTCGTGCCCCAGCGAACACTGCACGTGCGATCGCCGCCGAGGCCCCAACGGCATCGTCACGACACGGATCGAGCATCCCTGCATTCTCGAGACGTCGAAGTGCCTCAAGGGCCGAGGCATACCCGTTGTACTCGTTGGCGTAGACGGCCTCGGCAAGGTCCAGATGGATGAACTGGACAACGCCCTGAACGACGGGGTCGGCATCCTGTCGGTGATGATGGCCAACAACGAAATCGGCACCATCCAGGACATCAAAGCCATCGCGGCGCGCGCCCACGCAAAAGGAATCCTCGTGCACACCGACGCCGTCCAGGCCACCGGCAAGATCCCTGTGGATGTTCGCGACCTCGACGTGGACTTCCTCACGGTATCGGCCCACAAGATCTATGGTCCCAAAGGCATCGGCGCCCTGTACGTTCGCCGCGGAACAACCTTCTGTCCTCTCGTTCGCGGCGGCCACCAGGAACGAGGCCGGCGCGCCGGAACGGAAAACACGCTCGGCATCGTCGGGTTTGGCAAGGCGGCCGAACTGAGAACAAGGGATCTCGCCGAAGAAATGCCTCGGCTGCGGGCGCTTCGCGAGGCCCTTCGCCAAGGCATCGAAGAGCGAATCCCGGATGTGCACTTCAACGGCCACCCCATAGACTGCGTGCCAAACACGCTGAACGTATCCTTCGACGGCGCCGAGGGCGAGTCCATCCTGCTGTACCTCGACCTCGAAGGTATTGCCGTCTCCACCGGCTCGGCCTGCGCTTCGGGCTCGCTGGATCCCTCACACGTCCTGCTCGCCACCGGACTGCCCGTCGAACGGGCGCACGGCTCCATCCGAATGAGTCTAGGGCGAGACAATTCCGAAGCCGACGTCGACTATGTGCTTGACACACTCCCCGGCATCATCCGCCGGATCCGCGACATGTCGACCGCCTACAGAAGGAGAACACCATGAGCACACACCAGAACTGGGCATACACCGACAAGGTGAAGGACCACTTCATGCATCCGCGGAACGTCCTCCTGGACGAAGACTACGCGGAAGACGGGAAAGGGCTGGTCGGAAACATCCAGTGCGGCGACGAAATGATGGTGGCGATTCAGGTCGACCGCAAGACGGGCACCATAACCGACTGCAAGTGGAAGACCTTCGGATGTGCCAGCGCCATCGCTAGCACGTCCGTGCTCTCCGAGATGGTCAAAGGCATGTCTTTGGAGGAGGCATTCCACGTATCGCCGAAGGCCATCGCCGCCGAACTGGGCCAACTGCCCGAGCACAAGATCCACTGCAGCGTCCTCGGCGACAAGGCCCTGCGGGCCGCGATTAACGATTACTACCGCCGCTCCGGCAGGCCCGAGAAGGTCGTCGAAGAAGAGGCCAGGGTCATCTGCAAGTGCATGAATGTGACGGATCACGAAATCGAGGAGGCCGTCCTCGACGGCGCACGTACCTTCTACGAACTCCAAGAGCGAACCAAAATGAGCACCGTCTGTGGCATGTGCGCCGATGAAGCCGCCACGCTCCTCCGCCATTATGTTCAGAAGCACTTCGGTCAAACGCCGCATCCCGCATAATTGCCGTGACGACAAGGGCGTCCCGCCTGTACAATGGCAATAGCCGGCCGCTCGACCGTAGGATCGAACCGGGCGCCGGCCTTCGGGAGGGGCTCCAAGATGAGTGGTTTCCTCGCACGGCGTCGGCGCGAACGGCTTCGCCGAGAGCCCTTTCCGCAAACCTGGGTCGACATCATCCGGGCCGGGGTACCCTACTACTCGCTCCTCACCGACCCCGAGCAGCGAATACTCCAAGGCCATATCCAGGTCTTCCTCGCCGAGAAGCACTTCTTCGGATGCCACGAAGTCGAAATCACGGATGAGATGCGCCTCGTCATCGCCGCGCAGGCCTGCCTCCTCATCCTGAACGTGGATGCCGACTACTTCCCTCGCCTCCAGTCTGTCCTCGTGTACCGCGACTCGTTCAAGGTGGAACGCCAACGGCGAAATCGAGACGGCATCGTGTCGGAGTGGAACGAGACCCTCGTCGGCGAATCCTGGGACCTCGGCGCGGTGATCCTCTCGTGGCACGAGGTCGAGCGCGACGCCCACACGTTTGACGGGCGGAACGTCGTGCTCCACGAGTTCGCCCATCAGATGGATCAGGACGATGGAACGGCCGACGGGTGGCCCGGCTGTCTTGAGCGCACCCTCAACAAACGCTGGCTCCAGGTCATGAGCCGCGAGTACCAATCCCTAGTCGAGGCGGTATGCCAAGGCCGCCACACCTTCATCAACCCGTACGGCGCGAAGAAACCGAGCGAATTCTTCGCCGTCGTAACGGAAACCTTCTTCGAACGACCTTGGGAACTGTGCCAACAGCACCGCCAGCTCTACGATGTCTTCGCCCTCTTCTACCGACAAGACCCTATCACGCGGTTTCCCCCATCGGCCGCATAGGCCGACGCCCACTCGATAGAAACACCTCGCCCACCCCTCGCCCCGGCCGTCGCTCGCGGCCACGGTTGAATCGCGGCCGGACAGTGTGCAGGATGGTGATGCCTCGCACACGAACGCGCGCACGGCAACACCGGTGGATGCCTGAAGGAAACCCGTGTGAAATCGAAACCAAGAATCCGAAGTGTCCTCTGCGGCGAGATGGCCCTGATCGCCGGTCTCGCACTGATCAAGCTCGTCCTGCACTTCGCCTTCAACGGCCGGTACGGCTACCAACGCGACGAGTTGTACTTCATCGCCTGCGGCGAACACCTCGACTGGGGCTACGTCGACATCGGCCCCCTCACACCATGGCTAGGGCGGCTGATGCGCGAGGCCCTCGGCGAATCGCTCTTCGCGTTACGCTTCACTTCCGCCGTCGCTGGAGCGCTCACGGTCTTCCTCACCGGCTGGTTGGCGCGATACCTCGGCGGGAAACGTTTCGCACAAGCCATCGCCGCACTGTGCGTCATCATCGCACCCGTCTGGCTCCAGGCCGGAAACATTCTCGCACTGCCCTCCTCGGAGCCCCTGTTCTGGGTATCGTGCGCCTGCCTCATCGCCGTGATCTTCAAAACGGGTCGGACCCGACTCTGGACCGCCGTGGGCGCCGTGGCCGGGGTAGGACTCCTGAACAAGCCATCCATGGCCTTCTTCGGCGTGGGCCTCGTGATCGGCCTGTTGCTGACGCGGCAGCGACGCCATCTCGCCGACAAATGGCTTTGGGGCGGTGGCCTGATAGCGCTAGTCCTGGCCTCTCCCTTCATCCTCTGGCAGGCCACGCACGGCTGGGCCACGTGGGAGTTCGTGCACGGCATGAACCGGGACCTCATGGCGCAGATTCCGCGCTGGTTATTCCTCCTGGGCCAAGTCGTCTATCAGCATCCGTTCACCTTGCCCATCTGGGTCGCGGGACTCGGCTGGCTCTTCTTCGCCAGACAGGGCGAGCCATACCGCGCACTGGGCTGGACATTCCTGTTCGTCTTCACATTCCTCCTCACGGCCAAGAGCAAGATCTACTACCTCGCGCCCGCCTACCCGATGCTACTGGCCTCGGGCGCCGTAGCCGTCGAGTCCTTCATCGAAAGGCACCACGCACGATGGCCCAAGGCGGCCATCCCCGTGGCCCTCCTCGCCGGCGGCTTGGCCACCATGCCCGTCGCCTTGCCCATCTTGCCCATCGAGAAGATGGACGGCTACGTCCGGACTATGACCTTCGGAACCATGGACAAGGTCTATGAGGTCACAGGCACGTGGCACGACCAGTTCGGCTGGAAAGAACAGGCGGAGGCCATTGCCGATGTATACCGAGCATTGGCTCCCGAGGAACAGGCCGATTGCATGATCATCGTTGGCAACTTCGGCGAAGCGGGCGCCATCGACTTCTACGGCCCTGACCTCGGATTGCCGCCGGCAACAAGCATCCACCAAAACTACTTCTTCTGGGGCCCTGGCACCGCCTCCGGCCAGTTGGCTATCGCCTACGGCATCGGCGAGGACTTTCTCGGAGAGCTTTTCGGAAACGTCGAACACGCCGCGACGCTACGCTGCCGGGAGTGTCTCCCGTACGAAGACAACGTCGCCGTGTACATCTGCCGCAAGCCGAAGATCGACCTCCGGAAGGCCTGGGACACCTTTCGCATGATCGCGTTCAGCAACACGGGCGTATCGGCCGAAACCGTCCAGCGCCTTCGCGAAGCCCTCGATCCCTTTCGGACCCCGGCGGCCGAGGGAGAAGCGTGAAGGCGGACAGAATGGCGAAGACGAGTCCGTCCTCGTCAGGGATCATTACCTGGCGAGCATTCGATGGGCATCGCGAACCAGTTTAGTCAATCCGCTGAACACGACGAAGAACTCGAGGCGGCCGAGAAACATGCCCGCCGTCTCCGTCCAGATGACGAGGCCGGGCGCGCCGGGATTCGTGATTCCCCTGGACAACCCCACCGTTCCCAACGCAGAAGCATACTCGAAAAGGGACTCCCCCACCCCATTTCCATGCGCGGTCAGAACCAGGGCACCCAAGAGCCACATGGTGAGATAGAGAAACGCGTAAACCGAGATGGAACGAAGCCGGGCATCGCCTATCTCAACCGCGCGATCGCCTTCCCACATGCTGCTCGACACCACCGCCCGGCTCGGCAACAGCGCCTTGCGCACTTCCCAAAAGACGGACTTGATCAACACATAGACCCGGAGTTGCTTGAGGGCACCGGAGGTCGAGCAGGCGCCGCCACCCACCAACATCAAGAGCGTTATCACCAGGAAACCGAAGGGGTTCCAGCCGGTGTAGTCGATCATCGTGAATCCGGTTCCCGTCAGGGCGCTCACGCTCTCGAACACCGCCACGCGACACGCCCTGGAGACTCCGGCATAGGCACCGCGCGTCGTGACAAAGAGCAGCAAGAGTCCCGCGCTGAGTATCAGGATGAACAAAAGCCGGATCTCGCCGTTTCGGAAGAAGGCGCGGAAATCGCCCTTGATGAGAATCCATGCCGTAACGAAGTTCAGGTTACCCAGGACCATCAGAAGCAAGGTCAAGGCCTCGACCGCAGCAGAATCCCAGTGACCGATGCTGTCCGGATAGGTCGAGAAACCACCCGTAGCCACGGCCGCAAACGTGTGAGCGACGGCGTCGAAGGGATTAAGACCCACCACCAAATAGCCCACAATCCCGATGGCCACGTAACCCGAGTACAGGATGAGCACCAGACGCGCCGAGCGCCGAACATGAGGAACCAATTGACTACGCCCCTCCGCCGCCGAAACGGCCGGATTCGAGGGGCCTATCAGCGTGGCCACCATTAGAATGGCAAGCCCTGCTCCACCGGCCAATTGCAGCAAACTGCGCCATAGTAGGATCGCGTGGCTCGCCCGCGTGACATCCACGAGCGTCAAGCCCGTTGTGGAAAGACCGCTCACGCACTCGAAAACAGCATGCGAGAACGAAAGACGCGTCGACGCGCCCATGAACGGCACGGCACCCGCCAGACTCGCGGCCGACCACGTCAGCAGAATGATGACGCCGCCATCCTGAATCGAGAGCTGCTGATACCGCGCCTGCCGTAACCATCGCCAGCCAAGTGCGCCCACGGATAGAAGCACGGCCGCTGGCAGAAGGAACGCCCAGGCCTCTCCCGCTTCCTTCGGCCAGAACACGCAGCAGATGAGCGGAACCAGCATGAGGCCGCCGCACAGCGAAAGCGCCTGACAGGTATGACAGAGAATGTACGCGTATTGTCGCCTCAAGAGCTCCGCTCTGCGCATACCTCCCACCTTCTACCGGTCGCCCCCGGTCAGAACCCGCAGGGTCTCTCCGTGCCTCTCGGGAGACGTGATAACCACAACGCGATCCCCCACTTCAAGCACGGTATCCCCGTGCGGGATGATGGCCTCTTGGCCGCGCAGCACGCACACGAGCAACGCCGTCGAAGGAAGGGCCACATCCGCCACCCGTTCACCCGCGACTGGGGCATCGGAATCGATATCGACTTCCGCGAGACTGAGCTTGCCCTCGCCCAGAGGCAACATCTTGCTGATCTCGCCATGGGCCGCGCGCCGTTCGATCACGTCGATCATGATGCGCGTGGCCGAAACAGCAGACACGCCCAATTTCGAAAAAACCTCTTCATTGTCTGGGTCGTTGACCAGAGCCAGCGCGTGAGGCACCCCAAATCGCAAGGACGCAATCTGACAGATGGCCAGATTGTCGTGATCATGAGGCAACGCGGCAACCACCACATCGGTGTCCGACGCACCGGCTTCCTCGATCATACCGGGATCGCTGCCGTCGCCATGCACAACCGTAGCATTGAGGCGTCGCGCCAACTCGGCGGCCTCCCCCGAATCCTCCGTGACCAAGGTGACGGTGTACCCTTTGGCCAAGAACGCGCGCCCCAGAAAATAGAGCAAACGCCCGCTCCCGCAAATAAACGCCTTCATTGCCATATTGGAAAGCCTCGAAGCCTCGTGTCTGAACGCCCTAGATCAGGAACAAGAAGGAATTCCCAGCGACAATCGTGGAGCACACCGTCTCCACCCCCAGCTTCTGATACGTTTCTTCCCGCTCGGGATTAAAGACGCGCGCTATGACTCGCGGCACGCCCAGAATCGTCTTGGCGACCTGCGCAACCATAAGATTCACGTTGTCGCGGCGTGTGCTTGCGATGACAAGATTCGCCTGCTCAATCTTGGCCTGCTTCAGCACGGACAACTCAGTGGCATCTCCTTCCACCAGAAAACCACTGAAACCGTGCGACAAATGACCAAAGGCTTCCTTGTTGATATCAACGACCACCACGTCGTGCCCCTGCAAACTCAGTTGATTGGCCACATAGGCACCCAGCCGGCCACAACCGACGACTATGACGTACCACGAAGAAGCTACCATTCCAGTCTCCGTCGAATCTCCTCCACGCCATCCAGCTTGATCTGCTTGGACGCCCGAGGCACCGCACAAATACGGTCCAGGTTAGTTCGGGCCGGCTCGTAGGCAGGATCCAGCGTGTAGGCAACCCGGTAGTTCAGTCTGGCGCCTCGGTCGTCGCCCCGGATTTCAAGCAACGCGCCCATCAAATTGAACGCCTCAGCCCGTGACGCGTCGGCCCCAATCGCGTGCCGCACATGCTCTTCGGCCGCGGGAAACCGCCGTTCCTGGATGCAGCGTTTGGCCCACTCAACATGACCCGTGTAATCCTTCACACGCGAGAGCTCAAGTGCCTCGCGATCCAACACACTCTGAACGAGATCGCGTATCTCTTTGGGCGAGAATGGCTTCTGAATGAAATCGACCGCCCCCAGCTTCATGGCCTCCACGGCGGAACTCACCGTTCCATGGGCCGTGATGATGATGACCCGAATGTCGGGGCGAAGCTCTGCCAGTCGTCGCAGCACTTCCATGCCGTCCATACCGGGCATTTTCAAGTCCAGAAGCATGAGATGAAACTCCTTGCTCTGAACACGCTGGAGGGCATCTTCCCCGTTGACCGCCGTCTCCACATCCAGTTCCATGGGAACCAGCGCCTGCGACAAGGCAAGCCGGATATTCTTCTCATCGTCAACCACAAGCACGGACTTGTTCTTCATCTACCATCTCCAAGGGTGTTATCAAACGCCGGCAACGTGAAGGTGAAGGTGCTGCCCTTGCCGGGCACCGAGTCGACCCAGATTAGGCCCCGGTGCGCGTGGAGGATTTCCTTACAGATGGCCAGACCAAGCCCTGTCCCCGCTGAATCATCCTCGGCCACTCTCACAAACTTGTCAAAAACGCGGGCCTGAAACTCCTCCGGAATGCCTTTCCCGTTGTCCGCCACACTCACATGAACCCACGAACCCGCGCGCTCCGCAGACATCACGATTCGCCCACCGACATCGACGTAGCGTAGCGCGTTCGAAACCAGGTTACTGAGCACCCAGGCAACCTTGCTCGGATCCGCCCTCACTTCGGGGACCTCGTCCGGCACGTCAACCGACACATCAACCTGCTGGCTCCGGATCTGGCGATCAAAAGCCGCCAACGTCCTCTCACAAAGCAGTCTCACCGAAACGCGGGCAAACTGCAACTCGATCCGCCCACCCTCGAGACGCGTCAGTTCCAGGAGGTCATTCACAAGGACCTTCAGACGGACCACGTCCTCCTGCGCCGCCTTCAGCAACCCGATCTGACTCGGAGGCGCCGCCGATTGCGCGTACTCAAAAGACTCCTCCAGAAGTCCCAGATTCATCTCGATACCCGTCAGCGGCGTCCGCAATTCGTGCGAGGCCGCCATCACAAAATCGCTCTTCATTCGGTCGAGTTCCTGGAAACGCGTGATATCACGAAACACCAGCACTACGCCTACCGTGGATCCATCCTCGCCTTTCACGTGGCGCGCGTCATACAGATAGTGACGCACCTCATCGCCTCGTTCGAGACTCAGGATGCGACTGTCCTCTTCCTGCTTCATCGGCAGTCCGGACTCCGGAGGCCGGTTGACGTGCTCGAACAGCCGCTCGCTGCGAACGATCTCGAGGACATGACGCCCCATAGCCTCATCCGGCTCGACGTCGAATAAGCGGGCCGCAGCCGGGTTGATACTCGTGATGCGAAACTCCGCATCCATAACCATAATGCCATCCGAGATACTGCGGAGTACGGCTTCCGTCTTGCGGGTCTCGCCGAGGAGCCGCTCGAGGTTCATGGCATGGAAGCTACCAAGCTTCTCTGCCATCAAATTGAAGTCGTCAGCTAGTACTCCAAGTTCATCCCCGCCACACGTCGGAACGCGTACCTCGTAGTGTCCCTCGGTGAGCAGGCTCGTTGCCCGCGTTAACTCCCCGATAGGCTTAACGAGACGCCGCGAAAACACTATGCTCGCAACCACGCCCAACGAAAGCGTCGCGATACCCACGAGGAGTGTCGACCACGTCGCTCGATGGGCGACGCGCCGTGCCCGGCTGCTGGCCTGGAACATGTGCTCCTCATTGAGCCGCCAAAGCCGCACGCACCCCTGGGAAACCCGCTCCAAGGGGACCCGGATATTCTCGCGATAGAACGCACGGGCGTCGGACGGATCCGCCAAGGCGTTTGCCAGGAGTTGATTGGCGGCCAGAAGAAAAGCCACATAGTCCGCCTCAAGCGTCGCGAGATTCTCGGCCTCTCCCTCCACTGTGATGTTATCCTTTGCCCGGGACAACCACTGCAGAAACGTGCTCTCCTTCTCTCGGAACTGCTGGGCGCGCTCGGCATCCGGTCCCAGAACACAGTCCTCAATGGCCTCGTCCTGCAACCTCAATGCGGACAGCATCTCCTCCGATGCCTGAATGCTGTGATAATTCTCGCGCAGGATGGCCTCCGTGGCACGACCCAGCGAGACAAGGTTCACAATCGCCCAAACCAGCAAAACACCGAGAAGGGCAAAGGCAAAACCATACCCACCAAGCATCTTGGCCCGAATTCTCATGATTCTTCCATCATGTCGAACATCGCCGCGCAACCCACATCCCAGCACATCTCCCGCACGGCGCGCGGCCGAAGCGCTCTATGCGGACACGCCGCCTCGCCAACTCCCGGCGCGGGCTCATTGCGCTTCTACTTATACCAACGCCTGAGAGCGGTGCTCACACACCAAGGTCGGCACATATCCAATTACCATCATACTCCCCAGCACGGATCCAGTTCTATCCGTCCCAGCGCGCCGCACGCGGAACGCGACGGTTCGTTCGTTGCGGTAATGCCTTTCTTGCACGACTCGACCAGCTTCTGTAGTGCGGGCCGGTGCGTATGCTCCGTTGAAAGGCCCGTGGCCAATTGCCGCTCGATCTCGCGCAAGTATGTGGTTATCGGATTCGCCGGCATGGATCCTCCTGCGCGTCAGCGCCGACTTGAGTATCCCTTTTCCCTCTCCTCTTTTCAACTGTCATGGACAGGAGTTCTACCTATTGCGCTGAACATGCAGGATGCCGCGTTCTCGCATGGATCGACAGGACTCGGGACTGGCGCGACATCATCAACCGATATATAATTCCAGGGAGAAGAGAGGAGAAAGCAGTCCATGGAATTCCGGGTCACGTTGGTCGAAACCGAAGAGGGCGTGGCGGCGAGCTGTCCTTCTCTTCGCGGCTGCCATTCGCAAGGCAATACGCGGGAGGAGGCGCTGGCCAACATCCGTGTCGCCATCCGCGAGTGGCTCGATGCGGAGGAGCTGGAGAGAGCCGAGTTCAAGATTAGCGAAGAGATCGTGACGGTGTGAGATGCCGCGTATACCGGGTGTGAGCACTGAGGAGGCAATCCGCGTGCTGCGGAAGATCGGATACCGCATCGTGCGGGAGGGCAAGCACACGGTGATGTCCGACGGTGTCACGCGGTTGACGATTCCGCGGCACAATCCCATCAACTCATTCACTATGGGGGCTATCGCGCAAGACGCTGGCTTGACGCCAGAGGAGTTCAAGAAGCTTCTGTAGAGTCCTCTGAGTAAGGCGGGGTGCTCGGCGCCCACCTGCCGGTGGGTTGGATGTGAACCTGCGCGGCGCGGTACGACACGGCCTGGCAATGATGGAGAGTCACGAATCGTCTCATAGTGTTGAGAGAAAACAGTCTCTTGTGCGCCGACTGCGGAGGGGAGGATGTCTGATTCCGTTGTTGTGCGTCCGGCAACGCTTCGGGATGTCGCCGGCATCCGAGAGATTCACGCGAACTGCGAGGACCCGTGGGCCGACGCCACGCAATGCGCCCTGTGGACCAATCACCGACTCGTGAGACGGTTTCTCATCGACGTGGCCGTGGTCGACGGGGTGATCGCCGGCCATGCGGAGTGGATTGTCAGCGATGAGCCACCGCCTTACGGACGGCATCTCTACCTGGGTATGATCCAGATTCATCGTGACTACCAGCGGCGCGGCATCGGCCGAGCTATGGTCGAGCGCGGGATGCTGCGAGCAGAGGACAGGCATTGTCCGGCGTTGCGAACGGTTCCGGAGGATGAGGCGAAAGGCTTCTACCGATCCTGCGGATTCTCGCCGATTCTGACCACGGAATCGTTTACCATCGAGGTGACACCAAAGCCGTTGCCGGCGGGCTGGCGTCGATTGAGCGCAACGCCACGGCGGACCGTGCGGACACTTCCCATGCGTTGGGGCTGGGTGCAAGGCTCCTCCGCGCACATGTGGGAGTTGTGCAACCGCCCGGTGCGCATCGCCGGCGATCCCGTGCGGTGTCCGTGCGCTGGCCGAACGGATGGGCGCGCCTACGTTCAGCTTATCCACTGCGGCACATCGCCGGAGGCCTTGGCTGTGGCGTGGGCGACAAGAGAAGAGCCACGCGAGGAAATCGTTTCCGCAGCGATGGATCTCGCACATGCCTTGTCCGTGCGGAGGCTCGCCGTGACGCGATTGAAGGATGAGGCGAACCCTCTGACACCATACTCCGGTGTCCAGCATGTTGGCACAGCGGAAGTCTGGTCGCGAGATGTCGCGCGCAAGCCATGATTCCATTGCCCGCCGGCGAAGAGAAGTGGTCTGATGCCGCCTTTCGGGCCGGTGAAGCGCCGTGACCTGACTCGTTTCTTGCGTGCCTGTGGCTATCAAGGACCATACTCCGGGGAAAAGCACCAGTTCATGACACGCGGAGAGCTCACGCTCCGTATCCCGAATCCGCATCAGGGAGAAGTTGGCAGCGGCCTGCTCGGCGCGATTCTCCGGCAAGCGGAAGTGTCGCGGGAGCAGTGGGAGTCACTGTAGCGAATCTGAATACCGGGATTTCCGCGCGCCGGCAGAATATGAAAGGGGAGATGGTGGGCATTCCGTTCTGGAGTCGGGAAATCTCCGCTTCACGTCGCCACAGGGCTTCACCCACGTGCATGGCGAAGGTGCTTGCGGCGAAGCCCTTTTGCTAACAAGTTGATCGAGAAGTACCGGAGCCATAGACTCTTGCTCACAGGAATCATACGCCGATCGGGCCGGGTGCGACAGCATGCATGTTGGGAGTGATTTCGTAGCCTAGGCATATGAGTGCGTGATACGATAACCGCGGGGTGAATAGAGGCCGCGTGATGCAGCGCGAACGCGGGCAAACAAATAACCGATGGAAGAGCAGGTAAGATCCAAACAACGTGTCGCAGATCATGGCGAAGTGTTGACCGGGAAGCGAGAGGTCAACGCCATGCTCGATCTGGTGAAGCAGGAAACGGAGCGGATTGACTCCCGTTTCCTCGAACCGGCGTGCGGTAACGGGAACTTTCTGGCCGTCATTCTCGAGCGGAAACTGGCCGTGGTGGAGAAGCGCTACGGCAAATCGCAACTGGACTTCGAGCGGTACGCGGTCCTGGCCGTCTCCTCGATCTACGGCATTGACATCCTGGAGGACAACGTTAGGCAGTGCCGCCAACGTCTTTACGGCGTGTTCGACTGCGATTACTATGCCCGGTTGTTCAAAAACCGCGCCAAGAACAAGTGCCGCGAGGCGGTCCGATTCATCCTTGACCGCAACATTATTTGGGGCGATGCGCTGACCCTCAAGACCGTCGGCGAGAATCCCGGCTACATCGTTTTCCCCGAATGGTCGCCGGTCAACGGGAGTATGCTCAAGAGACGTGACTTCACCTTTCATGGACTGCTGGCCCATGAGAGCATGAAGGAACTTCCGCTCTTCTCCGATCTGGGCGAAGACGTGTTCATCCCTACGCCGGAGAAGGAATATCCTCCGGTGCATTTCCTGAAGATTGGAGAATCCGCGAATGAACGCGAATGAACGCGAATTGATAGAGATTTCCTACAAGGGACGGCGGCTCGTGAAAGAGTATGTTCCCGATCTCATCTGCTACGGGCAGGTCATTGTGGAAATCAAGGCGATCAAGCAACTGAGTTCCATTGAAGAGGCGCAACTTCTCAATTACTTGAAGGCAACGCGAAAGCCGGTGGGTGCATTGCTCGATTTTGGGACCGCCAAGCTGGACTGGAAACGTATGGCCTTCACACGTTCAACTATTGGCGTTCATTCGCGTCCATTCGCGGTTGAAGCAAAGGAAGGGGCCGCGAATGAACGCGAAT
>Ga0209097_10000776_pt1 | contig 29322 bp, 26 predicted proteins | sample AD_UKC052_MetaG_FD_184419 | JGI IMG/M metagenome (GOLD analysis project Ga0209097, IMG submission 184419) | Active sludge microbial communities of municipal wastewater-treating anaerobic digesters from USA - AD_UKC052_MetaG (SPAdes) (version 2) | ecosystem: Engineered > Bioreactor > Anaerobic >... | reverse complement strand
ACGGCCGACGGATTAGTGCTCTACGCAAGCCCCGGCATTGAGCAGCTTTTCGGTGTCACGCCCGACGACTTCGTCGGCCAAAATATTTTTGACTCAATGCACGCAGACGATCTGGCGGAACATCGCGCCGAGCTGCGCAGCGTATCGACCAGAACCAACACCGGGCGCGAAAGCGTGGCTCGCCACCTGCACACCGACGGCAGCTACCGTTACCTCGCGTCGCTGGGTAAGGACTGCTCCGACGACCCAGCCGTCGGCGGCATCGTATTGAACTGGCGCGATGTGACCGACTCCACCGTTGCGCGGCGGCGCTTAGTCGAACTCGCGCAAACCGACGCACTCACGGGGCTCAACAATCGCGCCCACTTTGAGCAAATTTGCGAGGCACGCTTGCTCGACGTGGTTACTGCCGGGAAAAACCAGCGCTTCGCGATGCTGTTTATCGACCTCAATCGCTTCAAGCTCGTCAACGACGCGCACGGCCATTCCATCGGCGACGGTGTGCTGCGCCACGTCGCGGATCGTCTGCGCCGCGCGGTGCGGCCCGAGCACACGCTCGCGCGCCTCGGCGGCGATGAGTTCGCTGTGCTCATTCCCATCACCGAACCGGCCGACGGTGCCAACGCGGCACAGCACTTGTTGCGCGAGTTCGTTGAGCCTGTGCCAGTGCGCGGCATGACCTTCGATCTCGGCGCGAGTATCGGATTCGCGGTGTTCCCTGACGACGCCAGCACCTTTCACAAACTCCTCGCCTACGCCGATTTGGCGATGTTCGCCGCAAAAGCGCACGGCACGAGTAGCGTCGAGCGCTTTGAGTCAACGATGGCGACGCGTGCGCGCAATCAATTGTCGGTCGCCAACGACCTTCGATTCGCAGTCGAGCGGGGCGAACTTTTTGCGTCCTACCAACCGATCGTGAACATCGAAACCGGCCAGTGGCAAGGCGTCGAGGCCCTAGCACGGTGGCAGCACCCAGTGCGTGGGCTTTTGATGCCCGCAGACTTCATCGCCACCGCCGAAGAGCAACGCCTGATTGGCCGTGTCGGTCGCGAAATTGCCCGTTTGGCGATTGCGCAGGTGGCGCTCTGGTCTGAGCGCTTCAAAGCGCCGATGCGCCTGACCATCAACGTGTCGGTGCATCAGTTGCGCGATGTGGATTTCGCCGCGTTCTTGTTGGCCACGCTCGCGGAACACAATTTGCCCGCACGCCGATTGTTTGTAGAAGTGACGGAGAGCGTTCTGGTTGAGGCAGACGACTTGAGCATCAACACCCTCACCCAGCTGCGAGCGGCAGACGTGCGCGTCGTGCTTGACGACTTGGGGGCGGGCTATTCGTCGCTGGCCTATTTAAAGCGCTTGCGCATCGATCTGGTCAAACTTGATCGCAGCTTTATCGAGGGCTTGCCAGAGCGCCGCACCGACGTAGCCATTGTGCGGGCACTTTCGACTCTGGCGCGTACGCTGGGCATTCATGTCGTGGGCGAAGGCGTCGAAACCGCGGCACAAGCGCAATTTCTACGCGAAGAAGGCGTGATTTACGGGCAAGGCTACTTTTTTGACCGGCCCATGCCCGCCAGCGAAATTGAGCATCGGCTCGCTACGGGCGTGAACCGTATTTCGCATGAATCCGGCAGACTGAGATAATACGCAGTTAACCGCCGAACCGGCGCGTCAAACAGCACTAAACGCTGTCCTTCGCGCGCAACTGCATTACCGCTCAGCGCGGACTCACCCTCCGCCCAAATCTCAATATCCTGAACCCGCATTCCTGCGGGAACGACAACAACAAGAAATTACGAACCTCCATGCAATACATCTACACCATGAACGGCGTGAGCAAAATTGTTCCGCCGAAACGCCAGATCATCAAAGACATTTCGCTCTCGTTCTTCCCCGGCGCGAAGATCGGCCTCTTGGGCCTCAACGGCGCGGGCAAATCCACCGTCCTCAAAATCATGGCCGGTGTGGATAAAGACTTCACTGGCGAAGCGCGCCCGAACCCCGGCACCAAGGTCGGCTACTTGCCGCAGGAACCGTTGGTCGATGGCGACAAAACCGTTCGCGAAATCGTTGAGGAAGGTTTAGGCAGCGTTAAGGCCGCACAATCGCGTCTCGACGAGGTGTACGCCGCGTACGGCGACGAAAACGCCGACTTCGACGCGCTCGCCAAAGAGCAAGCCGAACTCGAAGCCATCATCGCCGCAGGCGACGGCCACAACACCGACGCGCAGCTTGAAGTCGCCGCCGACGCGCTTCGCCTGCCACCGTGGGACGCCAAAGTGGGCCTCCTCTCCGGCGGTGAAAAACGCCGCGTTGCGCTCTGCCGTTTGCTCCTGTCGAAGCCCGACATGTTGCTGCTCGACGAGCCGACCAACCACTTGGACGCCGAGAGCGTGGAGTGGCTTGAGCAATTCCTCGCGCGCTACTCCGGCACCGTGGTCGCCGTCACCCATGATCGCTACTTTTTGGACAACGCCGCCGAATGGATTCTCGAACTTGATCGCGGACACGGCATTCCGTACAAAGGCAACTACAGCGCGTGGCTTGAGCAAAAAGGCGACCGTCTGAAGAAAGAAGAATCCAGCGAATCGGCACGCCAAAAAGCGTTGAAAAAAGAGCTGGAATGGGTGCGCCAAAATCCGAAAGGCCGCCAGGCTAAGAGCAAGGCGCGTCTCGCACGATTCGAAGAATTGTCGAGCCACGAATACCAAACGCGTAACGAGACCAACGAGATTTTCATCCCGGTCGCTGAGCGTTTGGGCAATCAAGTCATCGAGTTCAAAAACGTCACCAAGAGCTTTGGTGACCGCGTGTTGATCGAAGATTTGTCGTTCGCGATTCCGCCGGGCGCAATCGTCGGCATCATCGGCCCGAACGGTGCTGGTAAGTCAACGATTTTCAAGATGATTCAAGGCATTGAGAAGCCAGATTCCGGCGAAGTCGTCATCGGTCACACCGTGCAAATGGCGTTCGTCGATCAATCGCGCGAAAGCCTGGACAACACCAAGAACGTGTGGGAAGACGTCTCTGGCGGCGCAGACATTCTCACCGTCGGAAAATTCGAAATGCAAAGCCGTGCCTACATCGGCCGCTTCAACTTCAAAGGCGCTGACCAACAGAAATTGGTGGGTAATCTCTCCGGCGGCGAACGCGGTCGCTTGCATTTGGCGAAGACGCTGCTCAAAGGCGGCAACGTGTTGCTGCTAGACGAACCGTCGAACGATCTTGACGTAGAAACGCTGCGCGCGCTCGAAGACGCGTTGTTAGAGTTCGCCGGTACCGCGCTGGTGATCTCGCATGACCGCTGGTTCCTCGACAAAATTTGCACACACATTCTGGCGTGCGAAGGCGACAGCCAATGGACGTTCTTCAACGGCAACTTCCACGAGTACGAAGGCGACAAGATCAAGCGATTGGGTGAAGAGGCAGCGCGGCCGAAGCGCGTGCGGTTCAAAGGGTTGAAGTAGTCCATTCACGGAGACCGCCCCACTGACGTCATCCTCGCGAAGCGGGGATCCAGGGCGTGAACCCTGTAGGGTGCCGGTTCACCGCACCCAAATTGATACCAACCACCGTGGATTGGATGTCAACGTCGGCCCCATCTCCCCGTTCACTCCCAGCCGTCGGTGGGTCTGATGGAATGGGGTGGTTTGTTTGCTACGGCTTCGTTTCGCCCGTTGGGCGAGGTACTTTTGGCATTGCCCAAAAGTACCCAAAAGGCTAGCCCCGAACCCCGCTTGTTTCCTGTGGTGCTCGCAACGGGCGGGACCCGCACAAATCGCCCGAAAGTTGCGCTAATGCGCAACCAGTGGGCTCATGGTGCGGGTCTACGACCGCCCGTTGCTCCGCTCCTCGGCGCGGGGTGACGGTGCGTTAAAGGCAAATAGTGATCGCTTCGCGATTGGGTTACGGTGCGGCAAAATGGCCGCAAACGTTTGTTCAAACCCCAATCTAAGAAAGCGCCGCATTCCATGTCTTTAATCGCCTTCTTTTTTGCTGCGGTCATTCTGGCCATCACTCCTGGTCCCGGCATTGCCTACGTTGTGGCGCGTACTGTGGCGGGTGGTCGGCGTGAGGGGTTGGCTTCTTGTTTGGGCACCGGAATTGGCGGGTTTCTGCATGTGTTCGCTGCCGCGCTGGGTTTGTCGGTGATCGTTGCGGAGTCGGCGATGGCCTTCAACTTGGTCAAGTACGTCGGCGCGGCTTATCTGCTGTACTTGGGCGTTCGGCTGCTCATGAGCAACGCGCAGCCGCGGGCCGTTGAAACGGTGGCACCGCAAGGCGTGCGTCGTGCGTTTTTCGAGGGCATCGCCGTTGAAGCGCTCAACGTCAAAACAGCGCTGTTCTTCCTCGCGTTCTTGCCGCAGTTTGTCTCCACGAGCGAACCGTTGGCACCCCAGCTCGTGTTGCTCGGCAGCATCTGCGTCGTGCTCAACACGTTGGTCGACGTCGTCGCGGTATTTGCCGCAGATCGCCTACTCAAATCAGACACAGCCCGCGCAGCTCGCGCAAAAATCCTCACCCGCGCGTCCGGCGTAACAATGCTCGCGTTAGGCGCATACCTAGCGCTAGCGCGTCGCGAAGCCTAACAAGCATCCGCACCCGTAACCCAATCGCGAAGCGATCAAACATCGGTTCGAACGGGGTCCCCGTGGATTCGCTCCGAGGAGCGCAGTGGCAGGCGGTCCAAGCGGCGCACCATGAGCCCACCGCGCGCGGCAGCGCGCCATCGGGCGATTTGTGCGACGCCCGCCTGACGCGAGCACCACAGGAAATCAGCGAGTCCCCGGGGTCGCCTTTTTGGGTTACCTTTTTGGCGAAGCAAAAAGGTAACTGGCCCCGCGCGGCCAAAGAGCGCGCTGGTGGCGATACAAAACACGTTGCCGTGTATCAATTCGTGGTGCAATGAGATTGCACCCTACGCGGTTTACGACGCCCTCGCTCCTCGCGGAGCGAACAAGCCGCAATGAGCCCGCGCGGCTCCAGCCACGCCCCAACCCGCTACATTCCATAAATACACCACTGGAATCCCCATGAACACTCAATTCAATTTCACCCACAAAGTTGCCCTCGTCACCGGCGGCGTCTCTGGCATTGGCGGCGCGGCCTCGCTGGCGTTTAAGCGCGCGGGCGCTTCCGTGATCGCCTGCGGCATCACCGACGCGGAGCTGGCGGCGGCGCGTGCGAACCCGGACTTCGCGGGCGTGCGCATTGAGGCGCTGGATGTGCGCGACGACGCGGCGGTGAAGCGATTGATCGGCAGTTTGCCGCAGCTCGATTTCGTGGTGAATTCGGCGGGCATGATTCGCCGTGCGGCCGAGCACGACCCGGCTGTGTTTGCGGAAGTGATGGACGTGAACCTTAACGGCGGTATGCGCGTCGCGTCGGCCGCGCGGCCGCTGTTGGCGCAAAGCAAAGGCGCGATTGTGTTTATCGGCTCAGTGATGAGCTATTTCGGCGGCCCGGTGCAGCCGGCGTATTCCGCCTCGAAAGGCGCGGTGAAAAATTTGGTGATGTCGCTCGGCGCGGCCTACGCGCCCGACGGAATCCGCGTCAACGCCGTCGCGCCCGGTTGGGTCATCACCGAGCTTTCGCGCGGCGCACGCGAGAACCCGGAGCGCAACGCGCAAATCATGGGCCGCATTCCGATGAATCGCTGGGCGGAGACCGCCGAGATCGCCGATCCGATCATGTTTCTCTGTTCCGACGCCGCGCGCTACGTCACGGGTTCGATGCTGCCCGTGGACGGCGGCTACATGAGCGTGGGTTGATCGAGTCTCGCATACAGCTTTTTGCGCCCAGCGACCGCCAGGTGGTCGTTTCCGGCCATTTTTGTAAACAGTCAACATATCAGTAAAAACACCGCAAACGACCGCCGGTCAGTCGTTCCCGCGTAAAAGCCAATAAACGAGAGCGCGGCCGAGTCCGCGCCGACAGTTCGAATGTGGGCGACGACTTGGCGTCGCTCCAGTTGTAGGCGACGACTTGGCGTCGCTTCGTTGCATACGAATAAACCGGACACAAGCGCGGCCAAGTCCGCGCCTACATTCCGATCGCGGAGTCCGCGCCTACATTCCGAACGCCGCGTCCGCGCCGACATTCCCCACGCGAAATCCGCACTTCACGTCCACTTTGCAGGCGACGACGTGGCGTCCCTCCAGTTGTAGGCGACGACTTGGCGTCGCTTCGTTGCATACGAATAAACCGGACACAAGCGCGGCCAAGTCCGCGCCTACATTCGGCCCCGAAATTCGCTGGCACGGTCACCTTGTAGGCGACGACTTGGCGTCGCTTCGTTGCATACGAATAAACCGGAGACAAGCGCGGCCAAGTCCGCGCCTACATTCCGAACGCCGCGTCCGCGCCTACATTTCGCCGCAATCCTGCTGTACCATGCGCCGGAAACACAAAAGGCACACGGGGTGTAGTTCATGCGGCGGTTCATTCTTCTTTGCGCGGCGGTGGTGGCGATGTTTGGGGGGCTTTCGCCTGCTGCATCAGCAGCCACAAAAACATGGGTGGGCGGGTCTGGGGCCAACTGGTCGACCGCTGCCAACTGGAGCCCCTCGGGTGCGCCGTTGGCGGGCGACCTTGTTCAATTCAACAGCCCCGCCACTTCCAACGCCAACCTCGGCGCGGTGGCGATTATCGGCATCATCCTGGGCCCCAACTCCGGCGGCACCGTCATCAACGGCGCGGTCACCATCAACGCGTCCATTCTCTCGGTCAACATTGACGACCAGAGCACCAGCGCCACCGCCAGCCAGATTAACGCCACAGTCGCGATCACCGGCGCCGGGCTCTACATCAAGTCCGGCAACGCCGCGCACACGCTCTCCATGGGCGCAGCCATCAGCGGCACCCACGCGGTGCGCATCTTTGGTCCCGGCGCGGTGGAATTTGCGAGCGCTTCCAACAACACCTACACCGGTGCCACCACCGTCGCCTCGGCCGGCAGCAACGGCGGCGCAGGCGTGCTGCGGCTTAGCGGATTTGCCACGCAACTGGTGCCGGGCGACCTGTTTATCGGCGAAGGCGTCGGCGCAGCCAACTCCGCCAAAGTGCAGTTGGTCGCGACCTTCGCGCAACTGATCAAAGACAGCGCCATCGTCAACGTCGCCTCCGACGGAGTGCTGGAGATGGGCCAGTTGACCGAAACCATCGCCCGGCTCACCGGCACCGGCGCGGTGACGAGTACCGACGCCAACGCGCTCTTGATCGTCGGTGACGGCGGCGACTTCACCTGGGGCGGCGTGATCTCCGGGCCGGGCCGAATCAACAAGGTCGGCGCCGGAACCATGAGCTACACCGCCGCCAACACCTACACCGGCACCACCACCGTGAGCGGCGGCACGCTGGTGCTGGGTGCGCCGTCCAAAACAATCTTCGGCCCGCTCAACATCGGCCTGGGCGTCGGCACAACGACCACCGCTACGGTGCGTCTTGCGAACGACGACCAAATCAATGATCTCTCCCTGCCGATCACCATCAATGCCGACGGTAAATTGGACACGGATGGGTTCTTCGAATCGTTTGGTGCTGTCACCATGAACGGTGGCCAATTTGCCTTGGCAGGCCTGGTTCGTATCTTTGGCGGCCTGACCATGAACGGCGGCACCATCACCGGCACGGGCGGCGGCGAGTTAGAGCCGCGATCCAATGTGGTCGCGACGTCGACCGGGCCGTTCGGCGCGGCGTCCATCAACGCGACCGTTGCGCTCGCAAACTCGCCCAAAACCTTTACGGTCAATAGCGGCAGCACACAGCCGGAGTTGACCATCAACGGCGTGGTAAAGATCGTTGGCGACCCCAGCAACCTCATCAAAACCGGCGCGGGCACCCTGCGCCTCGCGGGCAGCACCGCCAACAACTACGGCGGCAGCACGACGATTGCGCAAGGTACGTTGGAGCTCGCCAAACCCGACAACGTGGGTGCCATCACCGGCCCGATCGAGATTGGCAACGGCACCGATCCCGCAGGCTCGGCCACCCTCAAAAATATGGCCAGCAATCAACTCATCGGCAAACCCGATGTCACGATCAACCTGTCCGGCGTGTATCAGGTTGCCGACGCCTCGACACCGCGCACCGAAACCATCGGCAAACTGAACGGCAGCGGAAAGCTCTTTCTGCCGTTTCGCCCCGAGCTCACCATCGACTTCGCCGCAGGCGTCAGCACCTTCGTCGGTGCGATTGACCACCCCGCCCCCAATGCCTCGGGCAACAAACGCATCAACAAACGTGGCAACGGCGAGCAAGCTTTCGCCGTCAACACAACCTACGACGGGTCGTTGGTGGTGGACGGAGGCATGTTGGTGGTGGAGGGGCAAATGGCTCAGGCACCGGTGTACATTCAAGGCGGCACGTTAAGCGGCAAGGGGCGGGTCGGGGATGTCGAAGTCGGCAGTAACGTCGCCGCGATGTCCACGCTTTGGCCAGGCAACGCCCTCGGCCCATTGACAACGGGGGTGGCGGCGTTCTCGTTCGGACCCAGCGCCCGGCTCCACATCGACCTGCCCAGCGGCACTCCCGGCACCCACGGCAGGCTTTCGGTGACCGGCGCATTCCGGCCGGGTGACAACGGCGGCGGTTCGCTCTACGTCAACCCAATCAACAACCCAACGCCCGCCAACGGCACCGTCTTCGAGATCGTCTCCAAAGTCAGCGCGGGTGCCGTCACCGGCACCTTCCCAGGACTGCCCGAGGGCCGCTCGGTCTACATGGGCGCAAGAAACGGAAAGATTTCCTACGTCGGCGGCGACGGCAACGACGTCACACTGACCGTCGCCCCGACGCTCGATATCGACGGCGACAGCCGATATCTCGCGGAAACCGATGGGCTGCTGATCAGGCGGTTTATCCAAAACCTCACCGGCCCCGCCCTGATCGCCAACGCCGTCGCCCCCGGCGCAAGGCGCACCACCGACGCAGAGATACTCGCGTACCTGCAAAGCCTCGGCTTCGCGCTTGACGTGAACAGCAGCGTGGCCGGCGCCGTCGACGCAACCGATGCCCTGCTCATCAACCGATGGATGCTCGGGTTCCGCGGAGAAGCCCTCGTGAGCGGCACCGCCACCCCACCCAACTTCGGCGACCGCAGTGTGTACATCGCCAATACCGAACTCACACTGAGCGCGGTCATGCCGTAGCGCTGTAGGCGACGACTTGGCGTCGCTCGGTTCGGTTGTAGGCGACGACTTGGCGTCGCTGGGTTCGGTTGTAGGCGACGACTTGGCGTCGCTTCGGCGCACGACGATAAACCGGACACAAGCGCGGCCAAGTCCGCGCCTACATTCTTGACGCGAAGTTCGCACCGCACGTCAACCTTGTGGGCGACGACTTGGCGTCGCTTGGTTCGAGTTGTAGGCGACGACTTGGCGTCGCTCGGTTCGAGTCGTAGGCGACGACTTGGCGTCGCTTCGTCGCACGACGATAAACCGGACACAAGCGCGGCCAAGTCCGCGCCTACATTCGGCGACCGAAATCCGCGCCTACACCCACTCGGCAAACCAATGCGGGTAGTCGCCACTTTGCTCCACCAGCCCAGCCCGCACCGGATTGGCTAGGATGTATTCGCCTACCGCACGAAAAGATTCCTCCGCCCGCAGCGCATGGTCGAAATAGTCCTTTTGCCAAACGACTTCTACGTCGGGCCGTTGAGATTTCACGACATGGGCGCTACGGCTTTTTGCACGCGACATGACGCGTCCTAAGCTTCCGGATTCGAGCGTGAACAACCAGTGCACGTGATCGGGCATCAACATCAACACGTGCGTGCGCGTCTCACCGTGATGGTCGAGGCCACCAAAAAGCGTCATCACCTCCCGCGCCAGCCAAAAGTCATCGAACAACGGACGGCGATCGTGCGTCGCGAAGGTGACGTGGTAGGTTTGGCCAACCAAACTGAATCGGCCAGCACGTAGCAAATGGCTTTTATGCATGCAGCGAGTGTAGGCGACGACTTGGCGTCGCTTCGTCGCATGAGGATAAACCGGACACAAGCGCGGCCAAGTCCGCGCCTACATTCGGCCCCGAAATTCGCTGGCACGGTCACGTTGTAGGCGACGACTTGGCGTCGCTGGGTTCGAGTTGTAGGCGACGACTTGGCGTCGCTTCGGCGCACGACGATAAACTGGACACAAGCGCGGCCAAGTCCGCGCCTACATTCGGCCCCGAAATTCGGTGGCACGGTCACGTTGTAGGCGACGACTTGGCGTGGCTGGGTTCGAGTTGTAGACGACGACTTGGCGTCGCTTCGCTGCACGAAGTTGTAGGCGACGACTTGGCGTCGCTTCGCTGCACGAAGAGAAACCGGACACAAGCGCGGCCAAGTCCGCGCCTACATTCTTCACGCGAAATTCGCACCGCACGTCAACCTTGTAGGCGACGACTTGGCGTCGCTCGGTTCGAGTTGTAGGCGACGACTTGGCGTCGCTTCGTCGCACGACGATAAACCGGACACAAGCGCGGCCAAGTCCGCGCCTACACCCACTCGGCAAACCAATGCGGGTAGTCGCCACTTTGCTCCACCAGCCCAGCCCGCACCGGATTGGCTAGGATGTATTCGCCTACCGCACGAAAAGATTCCTCCGCCCGCAGCGCATGGTCGAAATAGTCCTTTTGCCAAACGACCTCGATCTCGGGCCGTCGAGATTTCACGACATGGGCGCTGCGGCTTTTTGCGCGCGACAGGACCCGTCCTAAGCTTCCGGATTCGAGCGTGAACAACCAGTGCCCATGATCGGGCATCAACATCAACACGTGCGTGCGGGTCTCGCCGTGATGGTCGAGACCACCAAAAAGCGTCATCACCTCCCGCGCCAGCCAAAAGTCATCGAACAACGGACGGCGATCGTGCGTCGCGAAGGTGACGTGGTAGGTTTGGCCAACCAAACTGATTCGGCCAGCACGTAGCAAATGGCTTTTATGCATGCAGCGAGTGTAGGCGACGACTTGGCGTCGCTTCGTCGCACTAAGAGAAACCGGACACAAGCGCGGCCAAGTCCGCGCCTACATTCTTCACGCGAAGTTCGCACCGCACGTCAACCTTGTAGGCGACGACTTGGCGTCGCTTCGTCGCACGACGATAAACCGGACACAAGCGCGGCCAAGTCCGCGCCTACATTCGGAACGCCGCGTCCGGGACTACATTCCATCCGCTAAATCCGCGCCTACATTCTTCACGCGAAATTCGCGCCGAACTTCCGCTGCCTAAAGCGTCGGGTAATCCGTGTAACCCTCGGCGCCCGGTACGTAAAACGTTTTTGGGTGCGCGGGGTTGAGCGGCGCGTCGAGGCGCAGTCGCTCGGGCAAGTCGGGGTTCGCGATGAACGGCACGCCAAACGCCACGGCGTCGGCTGCGCCATGCGCAATGGCGTGCAGCGCGAGCGTGCGGTCGTATTTGTTGTTGGCGATGTAGGCGACGTTGGCTTTGGTCAGCGTTTTTTTCGCGGCGACAAAATCAAAGCCCGTGAGGTCGCGCGCGCCGCCGGTGTTGCCCTCGACAAAATGCACAAACGCGATGCCGCGCGCGGCGAGCGCGTCTACGAGCGCGCCGTAGGTAGCCTGTGCGTGGCTGTCGGGTTTTGAATTGTTCGCAGCCGAAACCGGCGAGAGACGAATGCCAACGCGATCTTTGCCCCACACGTCAATCGCGGCGTCCACTACGCGCAGCACAAAGCGCAAACGATTTTCAATCGAGCCGCCGTACGCGTCGGTGCGGTGGTTCGAACTGTCGCGAATAAATTGCTCTAACAAATAGCCGTTCGCGCTGTGAATTTCAACGCCGTCGAAACCGGCGCGCTTGGCCAGCTCGCAGGAGTGCCGATACGCTGCAACGTACTCGTCGATCTCAGCGAGCGTGAGGCCGCGCGCAGGGCCGCGCTCGGCTTTTCCGTTTTGGGTGTAGAGCGTGCCGCCGGGGTTGAAGCCGTCGCTCGCAGAGACCGGCAGCGCACCGCCGGGCTGTAAGTCCGTGTGCGAAATCGCGCCGACGTGCCAAAGCTGCGCGATGATTTTTCCGCCCTTGTCATGCACGGCCTTCGTCGCAAGTTTCCAGCCCGCTTCTTGCTCCGGCGAATAAATGCCCGGTGTGCCGACGTAGCCCTTGCCCGTAGCGAGCACTTGCGTTGCTTCGGAGACGATCAGCCCGGCGCTCGCGCGTTGGCCGTAATACTCCGCAATCAACGCGTTGGGGGCATCAGTGCCGGGCGTGGCGCGGCAACGCGTGAGCGGCGCCATGAAGATGCGGTTAGCGGCCTGAATGGCGCCAATGCGAATCGGAGAAAAAAGAGTGGTGGGATCGGATGACATCACTTAAGTACAACGCTTCGGAGAAAAATCAATTCTGCAAGATGGGGTGCGCGCGGGGCTTAATCAAGGTCAACGCGGGCGTTGATTGATTGACACGTTAGCGCGGCGCAGTCGTTGCGCTGGATCCGGCTGCGATCGACCGAACTTAAGCGAGGCGAACAATTTTTGCCACAGATTTACACAGATGAACACAGATTAATGGAACACGTTTCGCCAGAGGCTGGTTCGTAACAATCTGTGTAAATCAACTAGCTCATCAGTGAAATCTGTGTCAAAAAATCACTTGCGAACCGCTTAAGTTCGGTGGATTGGATCCCGCTCTGTCAAACGCAGCGCCACGCATGCGCCATGCGACCGCGCGTTCGGTGGCTTGCGCCACGCGCGCGAGCAACGCCTGTGACGGCACGAAATCGGCCGGTGCGGGGGTTGCGCGATAGGTTTGCGCGGCACGCTTGAGCGAGCCGTCTGCGAGGTTGGCGAACATCACTTCGGTGATGTCACTCGCATTCGCGCTTTGATTGGGCGCGGTGGTGCGCACGTAGAGCGCGGAGAACGCGCTCGCGTTGCTGCTGAGGGCTTGGTAGTCACCCAGAAAACGACCGCGCGCAATCGGCGCACGGTTCATCTCGAACGCGGCGTTGATCTCGCTCTCGCGCCAGGTCATGCCGTCGCTGGAGACGGCGAGCCGATACGTCGTTGGTAACGAGCCGGCGGCTGCGGTGTTGTCGCGAAAGTCGTAGTAACTCACACCGACAACGCCGTCGTCGCGCACGTGCACCGTCGGCACGAATGCGGGCACGTCGATGCGCGCGTTCACCGCCACGGGATTGGTCCAGTTGCGTCCGCCGTCGGTCGAGCGCGAGTACGCAACGCCGTCGTAGTTGCCGAAACCAAAGCGCGCGTCCTGCCACACGACGTGCAGCACGCCGTCCTTGCCGACGGCGATCGACGCGAGCCCCGCGCCGTCGCGCAGCGGAGCGAACGTGTCGGGGTCGAGCGTGCCGACGCTCAGCGAGCGGGCGATGGTGATCGGCGCGCTCCACGTCACGCCTTTGTCGGTGGAGCGAACGACGCGAAACTCACTGCCGGGCGAATTGGTCGTGCTTCCCGTGCGGATGATGGCGAGAAAAACGTTCACGAGCGTACCGTCGGGCAGCACGACAATCTGGTTGCCGAACGTTTGATTGGTATTGCCGGGTTCGTAAATCGCGCGCGATGGCTCCCACGTCGCGCCGCTGTCGGTGGTGCGCGTGAACCACGCGGGGCCAGTGCCGTTGGCGCTCAAGCGGCCCCAGACGGCGTAGGCGTGGCTCGCGGTGTTGGGGTCGGCGATGATCATGTTTTTATCGTGGAAAATATCTGCCGACAAATCGCGTACCAAGGTTTGCACCTGCGCCCAAGTGCGACCGCCGTCGCTACTTCGTGAGACGAGCATGGCGCTGAGCCCGCTGTTGGTGAAGCTCTCGCCGCTCACGGCCAACGCCATTTGATACGTGACACCGTCAAGCCCGACCGTCACCCACGGGTCGCTCGCACGTTCGTAGTCGCCGCCGTTGGCTACTGTGCCGCCGCTGCATCGCGAGAACGGCGCGGTGCTTTGTTGCCACGTTCGGCCGCCATCAAACGTGACGGCCCCGGCGAGCCCCTGCGCGCCACCATTCGACCAGCGATCTTGTTGCCACGCGGCGAGCATGTGATTGTGGTCACGCGGGTTGCGAGCGAGCGACGGCTCGACTTCGGCGCTTGAATACAGCGTGCCGCTGGCGGGCGCGTTGCAGCCCGCGGCGAACGGTGTGGACGCGGCCGACACGACGCGTTTGAAGCTTTCGCTGATCGGCGCGGCGACGTCGGTGGCGGCGCTTACGCAAAACGCGACCTGCTCGCCTTCCCAGCCAGTCGAGAGAGTCGCGGCGTAGCTTGCTGCGCTCACCGTGTAGCGATGATTCGAGGTTCGTCCATTTTTCGCCGTCCTAAAGCTTCGGTAGACCGCGACGGGCGCTTGGGCGGGACACGCACCAGCGCTCGCGGGTGTGACTGCGAAGTCCAAGCCTTCGCCAACAAATCCTTGTGGAGTGAGCGAGCGAATGAGCGCGCAGTCGGTGTCGTCGCGGCCATAAAAATGGCTACTCACAAAGGGTGTCGCGAGCGAGACGTAATAGCGGCAAATCGACGCCAACCCGAGCGACGCGGCGTTGGCCGCGGGCTCAGCCGTGAAGCGCATGCCGGTGCGAGAAAAGTCCGCCGCCGCGTCGAGCAACGTTTGTTCAGTGGCGCGTCCGGACAGGAAATACGCGTCGAGGCTGCGGTTGTAATACTCGACCACGTCAATGGCAGACGCGATCATCGGCGCAGCGGCGAACGCGGCGGTGACTACGGTTGCGAGTGCGCGCGCGCGAGTGCGAGGTCGCGTGCGTAACGTGTCCGCGTTGATAACGCCATCGTACAGCTTTTCGTTCGAACGACAGCCAGCATTGGCTTTGAGCGCGTTTTTCATACTAATCAACTTATTAAATAAACGCCACAGAACGCAGCTGTGGCAGTCGTTGGAGGCATAAAGCTGTACACCGAAACCGAGGGCAACGAAGATGTCGCAGACCTCGCCAGCGTCGCGAGGCGACCGCCAGCGACGACGCGTTGAAACACTGGCAGGCTACACTGAATTTTCGCCGAATCGCGTGGTCTACTGCGAGCGTCGTGGTAGACGGCAACGCCGCAGACTTACCGCGCGGCGCAACGAACACACTCCGCAACTCACGAGGACTCGACATGGACGCACACGCACTGGGCTGGATCGCCGTTGTATTGCTGATCGCCGTCGGCGTCGCAGGCACGATATTGCCCGCGCTGCCGGGGACGATTTTGGTGCTCGGCGGTGTGGTGCTCGGCGCTTGGCTCGACGATTTCACGCGCGTGAAGCCGTGGGTGGTGGCGATCATCGCGGTTCTGGCCGTCGTCGCGTGGGTCACCGATTACGTGGCGACCGTGATGGGCGCGAAGCGAGTCGGCGCCAGCAAATGGGCGTTGATCGGCGCTGCGCTCGGCACGATTGCCGGGATTTTCATGGGACTCGTCGGCGTGTTGTTCATGCCGTTTGTCGGCGCAGCCATCGGCGAGTACATCGCGCAGAAAGACACCAGACAAGCCGCGAAGGTGGGCTTCGCGACGTGGATCGGACTACTCGTCGGCACCGTGGTGAAGCTAGTGCTCGTCTTCATGATGATCGGGATATTTGTGGTGGCGCTGTTGCTGTCGTAGCGAACAACGTGGTCTAAACCGATCGTTTAGCCGACTTGTAGGCGACGACTTTGCGTCGCTTCGTGTAACCGAGGAGCGCGGCCAAGTCCGCGCCTACATCTCACCCGCGCGCAGTTTGCGCCGCACGTTCCCCTTGTAGGCGACGACTTGGCGTCGCTTCGTGCCTGAACTAGCGAACGCGAATCCCCGCAGCACGCATCATCGATTTCGCTTCACCGATGGTGTGTTCCCCATAGTGAAAGATGCTCGCAGCAAGCACGGCGTCGGCACCGCCTTTGACCACGCCGTCGACCAGATGATGCAAATTGCCAACGCCGCCGGAGGCGATCACGGGGATGCTTACCGCGTCGGCAATCGCGCGGGTTAGCTCCAGATCAAAACCGATTTTTGCGCCGTCGCGATCCATACTCGTGAGCAAGATTTCGCCCGCACCACGGTCGGCCACCTCGCGCGCCCAGGCAATAGCGTCTTTGCCGGTGGGCGTGCGCCCGCCATGCACGAACACTTCCCAGCCGTCGCCATTGGTGCGCTTCTTTGCATCAATCGCGGCAACGACGCACTGTGCGCCGTAGAAGTGACTAGCCTCGTTGAAGAGATTCGGCGTGTTGACGCCAGCCGTGTTGATGCTCACTTTGTCCGCGCCCGCGTTCAGCAACGGCCGCAAATCTTCGGCCGTTTTCACACCACCGCCAACGGTCAATGGAATGAACACCTGCGAGGCCACACGCTCGATCAAATCGTAAAGCAATCCACGCGCTTCGACGCTCGCGGTGATGTCCAAAAAGCACAGCTCGTCCGCACCTTGATCGTTGTAGCGTTTCGCTACTTCCACCGGATCGCCCGCATCGCGCAAGCCAACGAAATTGACGCCCTTCACGACGCGACCGTCTTTGATATCTAGGCAGGGAATGATTCGTTTGCAGAGCATTTTTTAGAATTTAGAGGTCACGGGCATTGCCGGGCAACACGTGTTGGCAAAACCGCCAATCTTCAACCGATTGGTCGTCGATGTACGCGTCCGGCTTGGGTAGGAAAGCGAGAAAACAATCGGCAAGGCCAAGCTCGACAGCAGATTCGCGTGCATAATCCGCGCCCCCTGAGCTCCACAGATACATTGACTCGCCGGCTTCAAACAGACGCCGCACTTCCGACACTACGGCAGGCATCGGAATACGCTTCTTGCCGTACGAATGAATCAACGTGTCGTCAACGTCCACAAAGATGATGCGGGGGCGCGTCATACGCGGCATCAAGATAGTGCGCGAGCCAACGGCTACTGCTTATCAAGCAAAGATTGCCGCAGCCGCATGAGCATGCGCATGAGCTGCAGAATCTCCGGGGTGAGCGATTGTGACGCTTCCAGCAGACCGAGCTTGGTCGCGAGTTCTAGTTGCGTTTCAACCTGCGCCAGCGCACCGAGCGATGTGCTCACTTGATCAGCGAAGTCATGGTTGTTGCCTTGCGCAGCGCCCGACGCGATGCCCGATGGAATCGCGGTCGCGGCAGCGCGCAATTGCATGGAGAAGCCGAACTGTTCGTTTGCCGGAAATTTGGCCGTGAGTCGGTAAATCGTTTCAGCGAAATCGAGGCTCTTTTGCCAGACGACGAGGTCTCGGTGCGATCGAAGTTCACTGCTCACGATGTGATCCTTTCAAACTAACGCAGCGCGGCAACCGCGGCAGCGAAGTCGAGCGTACCTTCGTACAGCGCGCGGCCGCAAACAACGCCTGCGATGCCTTCCGCCTCGAACGGCTTCAGTGCTTTGATGTGTTCGACGTTATGAATTCCGCCGGACGCGTATACCGGCACACGCAAAGGCTGTGCGAGGCGCACTGTGGCTTCGATGTTGATGCCGGTGCCCATGCCGTCGCGGCCAATGTCGGTGTAGATGATGCCTTCGATGCCGTAGTCCTCAAAGCGCTTGCCGAGATCGAGCGCGTCGTGGCCTGTGAGCTTGCTCCAGCCATCGGTGGCGACCTTGCCATCTTTCGCGTCGAGGCCCACGATCACGGCGCCAGGGAAGGCGTTGCATGCGTCGTGCAGGAAGCCCGGATTCTTGATCGCGGCGGTGCCGATGATGACGTAGTTGATGCCGTCGTCGAGGTAGCGCTCAATGATGTCGAGATCGCGAATGCCGCCGCCGAGTTGCACGTCGATGTCGTCGCCGACTTCCGCAAGGATCGACTTAATCGCGCCTTCATTGACTGGTTTGCCTGCGAACGCACCGTTGAGATCCACCAGATGCAAGCGCGTCGCGCCTTGGTCGACCCAATGTCGCGCCATCGCGGCCGGGTCTTCGGAGAACACCGTGACGTTGTCCATATCGCCTTGACGAAGGCGCACGCAATGACCGTCTTTAAGATCAATGGCAGGAATAACTAACATGATTGTTTCAAGTGAGTAGTGAGCGGTGAGCAGTGGTGAGATTCGGGCGCAGCGGTTGGTGGTGAAGGCACCACGATTCACTGTTCACCGCTCACTGTTCACCTTTCCAGAGTGAGAAATTCTTGAGCACCCGCAAACCCGCGTCGGCGCTCTTTTCAGGATGGAACTGTACCGCAAAAATGTTCGCGCGTGCGACAGCGACGCAGATTGGGTTTGGGTAGTCCGCCACGCCCGCGACGACCGCACTATCTTCGGGCACAGCGTAGAAGCCATGCGCGAAATAAAACGCGGTCCCATCGACGGAATTGTTGAGGCCAGCCCAACACGGATGCGCACTCATCGCGCCGGGAAAGCGCACGGCGTTCCAGCCCATGTGCGGCACTTTGAGTGTGCTGCCATCTGTGTCCAGATGTGGCTTCGGAAAACGCACGACTTTGCCGGGAATCCAGCCGAGCGCAGGCGTGCCCGCACTGGTCAGGCCCTCTTCGCTCGTATCGAAAAACATTTGCAAGCCGAGGCACACACCGAGAAACGGTTTCTCGCGCGACACTTTATCGAGCACACCACGCAAGCCCGAGGCATTGAGCGCCGCCATGCTCTCAGGCATCGCAGCTTGGCCGGGCAGTACCACGCGATCAGCGGATTCAATTTCGTTCACGTCGCTCGTAATGAGCACGCGCTGATCCGGCGCAACGTGCATGAACGCCTTCGCCACCGAGCGAAGATTGCCCATGCCGTAGTCAACGATCGCGATAGTTTTCATAGCGCCAATGCCATCAAAACGATCAAAGCACGCCCTTGGTCGACACCACAATTCCTGCCGCGCGCGCATCGCGCTCGCAGGCCATGCGCAGCGCGCGGGCGAACGCTTTGAACACGGTTTCGCATTGGTGATGTGCGTTGTCGCCGCGCAGGTTGTCGATGTGCAAACTCACGAGTGCGTGATTCACGAAGCCTTGAAAAAATTCGTGCGTGAGATCCACGTCGAACGTGCCGATCATCGCGCGCGTGAACGGCACATGAAACTCAAGTCCCGGACGCCCGGAAAGATCAACCACGACGCGCGAAAGCGCCTCGTCGAGCGGCACATACGAATGTCCGTAACGATTGATGCCCGCTTTGTCGCCCACGGCCTGCTTGAAAGCCTGACCGAGTGTGATGCCGATGTCTTCGACGGTGTGGTGCGCATCGATGTGCAAATCGCCCTTGGCGTGCACCGTCACGTCCATCATGCCGTGGCGTGCAAGTTGATCCAGCATGTGATCGAGAAACGGCACGCCGGTTTGCAGATCGGCGACGCCGGAACCGTCGAGATTGACGGCGACAGTGATTTGCGTTTCTTTGGTGTTGCGCTCGATGCGCGCAGAGCGGGAAGTGGGGGCGTTCATAGGCTCTATTGTAGGAGCGGCGGGATCCACGGGCTGCGTGGAGCGAATACGCGCAACAGGTATTCGGCGACGAACGCAGGTTGTCTACAGCTTTTCGCGTCCGGCGACCGCCTGGCGGCGCTTGGGGCGCATTTTCTTCGAATATCGACTTACGCGAAAATATCGATTAAACGACCGCTCAGCAGTCGTTTCGCGCGTAAAGTTGCTACTACTTCAAGCGATCAGACGTGTAACCACGCTCCAATGCACCTAGTGTCCCGCGTTACGCAGCCAGCATCGTCGCCAATTCACCGTTTGAGTGCAGCTCGCGCATGATGTCCGCGCCGCCGACGAATTCTTTGTCGATGTAGAGCTGCGGGATCGTGGGCCATGACGAATACGCTTTGATGCCTTCGCGAATTTCGTTGTCTTCGAGCACGTTCACGTAGGCGAAATCGCCAGCGCCAGCATCAGCGAGCATCTTCACGGCAGACGCACTGAAGCCACACATCGGCGCTTGCGGAGAGCCCTTCATGAAGAGCACAACGCGGTTGGAGCCAACTATTTCGTCGATCGCTTGTTTGAGGTCGTCAGGAAGTGCGCTCATGGGACTGTGCCTTTGCTTTGAAAATGCGATTGGAATGATGCAATTTTAAGGGGTTGCGGAATGACCTTATCGCGAGCACGGGCGATGCGCCATGCACTGCTCACTCGCAAGCGCTCACAGAATTTCCCGCAACGCCCCGAGCAATGCTTCCATCTCGGGGCCGGTGCCGACGGAAATGCGCAGCGTGCCAGCCATCAGCGGATGCATCGCCGAAAGGTTGCGCACAAGAATGCCGCGCGCTTTGAGCGCCTCAAACACCGCCGCCGCATCCGCAAACCGCGCGAGCACAAAGTTCGCAGCCGACGGAAACGGCGTCACGCCCGGCATCGCGGAGAGCGCCGCAAACAAGCGTTCACGTTCAGCGACCATGAGCTTTGCGTGGCGCTGCAATTCGCCGTAATGATCGAGCAACACTTCGGCGGCGACTTGCTGCAACACGCCGACGTTAAACGGCCCGCGCACTTTGTCGATTTCGTTGATCCATTCCGGCGCACCGAAAATGTAGCCAAGGCGCACGCCCGCGAGGCCGATCTTCGAGAGCGTACGCATCACGAGCACGTTCGGAAATTCGTCGAGACGATCCTTCCACGAACGGCCCGCAAACGGCTCGTAGGCTTCGTCAATGATCACGAGACCCGGCGCGGCTTTGATGATCGCTTCGATGGCGGCGTCGGGGTAGACGTTACCGGTTGGATTGTTGGGATACACAACCCACACAAGTTTTGGTTGTTCACGCTTGATCGCGTCGAGCGTCGCGTCTAAGTTCAACGAAAAATCCGCGTTGAGCGAAACACCGACGAAGCGGCCCGCAACCGCGAGCGCAGCGTTCTTGAACACCGCAAACGAAGGCTCCAGCGAGAGCGCGGTGCCACCGCCCGCGAGGATCGCTTGCGACACGAGCGAGATGATTTCGTCGGACCCCGCGCCAAGCAAAATGCCGTGGTGAGCGGCAATGCCCAGCTTCTCGCGCAGCTTCGCTTTGAGCTTCGGCGCGGCCGGATCGGGGTAGCGATTAAACGCCGCCTCGGAGACCGCTTTGGCCAACGCCGCGCGCATCTCGGGTGCGGCCTCGGGCGAGTCCAGGTGGTTGTCTTCCATCAGCTCGATCTTGATGCCCTTCCACGGTGGCGTAACGGGATACGCGCGCATGGATTGCACTTCGGGGCGGATGGTTTTTGCGATTAATTCAGAGCGATTCATTGCACTACCTTCTTATCGTTCCTACAGTGGCAGAAACGGTTCACGTTACTCGTAGGGCGGGCACGGCCTGCCTACAAAAAATATTGCGCAATACCCTGTAGGACTTTTGCCACAGATTTACACAGATGAACACGGATTTTCAAATCCGCTCAAGAAAAATAATCTGTGTTTATCTGTGTAAATCTGTGGCTAAAAAAACTACTCGTTACGCATCTCAGCCGCCCGCGCATGAGCCTGCAAACCTTCCGCGTACGCGAGCGTTGCAGCCGCTTTGCCGAGAGTTGCTGCGCCTGCTTTCGATGCGTAGATCAAGCTCGTGCGTTTCTGGAAATCGTACACGCCGAGCGGTGACGAAAAACGCGCCGATCGCGACGTCGGCAAAACGTGGTTCGTGCCCGCGACGTAATCGCCCAGCGACTCGCTGCTGCCGTAACCCATGAATACCGCGCCCGCATGACGAATCATCGTCAGTAGTTTTTCAGGATCGGCAACGGAGAGTTCAAGGTGCTCCGGCGCGACGCGGTTGCTAATCTCACACGCCTCTTCGAGCGAACGCGTCTTCACGATTGCGCCACGCCCAGCAAGAGATGCGGCGATGATGTCTTTGCGCGGCATCGACGGCAAGAGTTTTGCAATGCTCGCTTGCACGGCGGCAATCAACGCGTCCGACGGCGTTAGCAAAATCGATTGCGCGACTTCGTCGTGTTCGGCTTGCGAAAACAAATCCATCGCGACCCAATCCGGGTTCGCGTTTTCGTCGGCGATCACCAAAATCTCCGACGGCCCAGCGATCATGTCAATGCCGACGATGCCGAAGACGCGCCGCTTCGCCGCCGCAACATACGCGTTGCCCGGCCCCACAATTTTGTCCACGGCGGGTACTGTCGCCGTACCGAACGCAAGCGCACCTACAGCCTGAGCGCCACCGATAGTGAACACGCGATCCACACCCGCCAAATGCGCTGCCGCCAGCACCGTTGAATTCTTCAATCCATCCGGCGTCGGAACCACCATGATGATCTCGCGCACGCCCGCGACCTTCGCCGGAACCGCGTTCATCAGGAGCGACGACGGGTACGCCGCCTTGCCGCCAGGCACATAGAGACCGACGCGATCCAGCGGCGTGATCTGCACGCCAAGCTGCGTGCCGTCGGCCTCGGTGTAGCGCCAACCCTCGGCGAGTTGACGGCGGTGATAAGCCTCGATGCGATCGCGCGCCAGCGTGAGTGCGTCGCGCAGCTCGGGTGTGAGCGCGTCGAACGCCGCTTTCATTTCAGTTTTCGTTAACTCCAGCGCGGCCATGTTCGGCGCGTCGAGTCGATCAAACTTTTGTGTGTACTCCAGCACTGCCGCGTCACCACGCGCGCGCACGTCCGAAAGAATCGCCGCAACCGTCGCGTCCACGCCATCGTCCAACGCGCCCGCGTGATGCGTCAGTGCATCAAGCGAAGCGAGGAAATCGGGCTGGTTGGAATTAAGAATCTTCATCTTTTTTCTATCAAATTCGGCGGCGGCACATACGAGCGCGTAGCGCGTGGCATGTACGAAAGTGGCAAAGTCAGCACTACCTTGATGCCCTCAGTCAGCTGAAGAAGACCAGCATTCCGGTCATGTTGAATCGTGGGCGCCACGTTTTCAGAAGATCGAATTGTCGCAAGAACGCAATTCGCAGAGTCGGCGCATAGGTACACGAATGTGAAGCATGTGAATACGCCCGAACCCTCACATGTCACAAGTGCGAAGTAACGGTCATCGGCGACTTCGCCTATGCGCTGCAACAAACCATCGCCTTGGGCGACGGCACCCTTAAGTTGATCCAAAGACGCGCTTCGAACATCGAGTAAGGCGCTCAGATCTCCCGCGTTGGGAGCCTTTGCATCTGAGACCGCAACCAAGCCGCCAAGACAAGCGATTACGAGAGACCGAATTGGAAATCGCCACTTCATGAAAACGTGCCAATCGCGTTGGCCCAATCATCCCCGCGCATCAATCGATCGCGCGAAGCTTTCGATGATCGGCATGATGGCGTCGCGTTTGGTTTTTAGTGCGGCTTGATTGACAATCAATCGCGCGGAAATGTCGGCGATTTTTTCCACGGCTTTGAGATGGTTCGCCTTGAGCGTTGCGCCGCTGCTCACCACGTCGACAATCGCGTCGGCGATGCCTACGAGCGGCGCGAGTTCCATCGAGCCGTATAGCTTGATCAGATCGACGTGCACGCCTTTTTGCGCGAAGTGGGCGCGCGCGGTGTCGATGTATTTCGTGGCGACGCGTAGGCGGCGACCGCGTTGGACGAGTTGCTCATAGTCCGTGGTTTCTGGCACCGCGACCATCAAGCGGCACTTTGCGATGTTCAGGTCCAGTGGCTCGTACAGCCCCGCAGTGTCAGACTCCATGAGCACGTCTTTGCCGGAAATGCCAATGTCCGCGCCGCCTTGCTGCACGTAGGTTGGAACGTCGCTGGCGCGCACGATGACAACGCGAACATCGTCGCGTTGCGTCGCGAGGATCAGTTTGCGAGAGGCTTCCGGGTCTTCGACGACATCAATGCCTGCCGTGCGCAACAGCGGGCGCGTGTCGTCAAGGATGCGTCCCTTGGAAAGAGCAAACGTAATCACGTCGAAATCCGCTCGATGCTCGCGCCAAGGCCGATGAGCTTGTCTTCGATGTGCTCGTAGCCACGGTCAAGGTGATAAATCCGATCAATCATCGTGGTGCCCGACGCGCACATGCCTGCGATGACAAGGCTCGCTGACGCGCGAAGGTCGGTGGCCATCACGTTAGCACCCTTGAGCGCTTTCACGCCTTGCACCACCGCCGTGTTACCCGTGACCTCAACGTTTGCGCCGAGGCGCGACAGTTCGGACACGTGCATCATGCGATTCTCGAAAATATTCTCGGTCATCACAGCTGTGCCTTCGGCCACAGCGTTCATCGCCATGAGCTGTGCTTGCATATCGGTCGGAAACGCTGGATACGGCGCAGTCTTCACGCTCACGGCCTTGAGCGCACCTTTGCGGGCGACGGTGATTGAGGTGCCGTTGATCGCTATGTCGCAACCGGCGTCGCGCAGCTTGTCGAGAATCGCGTCCATCGACGACACCGGCGCATCCAGGAGCGTGATCTCGCCACCCGCCGCCGCGACGGCGCAGGCGAAGGTGCCCGCCTCGATGCGATCGGGCATCACGCGCCAAGTCGCGCCGTGCAAGTCCGTCACACCCGTGATCGTGATGCGATCGGTGCCCGCACCTTTGATGTTTGCGCCCATCGCAATCAAACAGTTCGCAAGGTCAACGACTTCGGGTTCGCGCGCGGCGTTTTCGATAACAGTGACACCGTCCGCGAGCGTCGCGGCCATCATGATGTTCTCAGTGCCAGTGACGGTCACCATGTCCATCACGATGCGCGCGCCTTTGAGGCGTCCACCGGGAGCAGTAGCGTTGATGTAACCGCCGTCGAGCGTGACTTCCGCGCCCATCGCCTCCAAGCCCTTCAAGTGCTGATCAACCGGCCGCTGGCCAATCGCGCACCCACCGGGCAGCGACACACGTGCCTCACCCCACCGCGCAACCAGCGGCCCGAGCACGAGCACGGACGCACGCATGGTTTTCACGAGATCGTACTCGGCGACCGGCTTGGTCAACGTGCTCGCGTCGATCTCAACGCGATGCGTTTCGGTCCGCGCGGCGGTGACGCCCATTTGATTAAGCAAGCGAACCGTCGTGCGCGTATCGTTGAGCTGCGGCACGTTAGTGAACGTCACCGGGCCTTTGACCAAAAGCGACGAACACAAGATCGGTAGCGCCGCGTTTTTCGCACCGGAGACGCGCACTGCGCCACGGAGTGGGCCGTTGCCCGTGACTTTAAGCTTGTCCATTTTTCGCGGCCCACTGTTCGGGTGAAAAGGTTTTCATTGAAAGAGCGTGCACTTCCGCTTTCATGCGGTCGCCTAGCGCGGCGTAGACGCGTTGATGCTGCTTGATCATCGAGAGGCCGCGAAATTCTTCGCTCACGATCACGGCAAAGAAATGTTGGCCGTCGCCTTCCATTTCGATATGCGTGCAGGGTAGCGCCGACGCGATGTAGTTTTTGACGGTGTCCGGAGTGAGCATTACGGCCTCAGTTTGTAGCCCGTGGCGAGCATGCGCATTGCCACGATGGAGAGAAAAACAACGAAGAACGCGACGACGGCGAGGCTACGCGCGGGGCTGACATCCGAGAGCCCAAAGAAGCCATAGCGGAAGCCGTCGATCATGTAGAAAAACGGATTGAAATGCGACATGCCCTGCCAGAACGCGGGCAGCGAATGAATCGAATAAAACACGCCCGACAGAAACGTCAGCGGCATGATGATGAAGTTTTGAAATACCGCGAGGTGATCGAATTTTTCCGACCAAATGCCGGCGATCAATCCAAGCGTTCCCATAATGGCGCTGCCGCCGGCGGCGAACGCGATGACCCATAGCGGATGTTGCGGCACGGCTGCGGCGGCGCCAACGAAAGGGAAGGTGATCAGCCAAACGCCAAGGCCCACACAGAGGCCGCGCACCATCGCGCCGCCTACGTATGCGCAGAAAATTTCAAAAGATGTAATCGGTGGCAGCAGGATAAAAATAACGCTGCGCATCATTTTCGATTGAATGAGCGAAGACGAGCTGTTGGCAAATGCGTTTTGCAACACGGCCATCATCACGAGGCCAGGAATCAGAAATGCGGTGTAGCCGACGCGGCCGTCGTACACCTTCACGTTCGATTCGAGTACGTGCGAAAAAATCAGCAGGTACAGAAGCGTGGTGACCACTGGCGCGACGACGGTCTGAAACGCGACCTTCCAGAAGCGCAAACACTCTTTGTAGAAAAGTGCACGAAAGCCCGGGCCAAGCGCCAGCGGGGAAGGATTAAATTCGGCGGCGGAAACGGGGGAGCTTTTGCTCATGCTGCCTCCTTCGAGGTGAGGCGCAAAAACGCTTGTTCAAGGTCCGCTTCGCCAAGCTTCATTTCCTTGATCGTGATGTTTGCTTCGCGAAACGCTGCGAGTAACGTTTCGAGTTCGCTGAAGCCCGAAAGCGTGAACCCAAACGCGCCCGACGCCTGCACGCTGCCGCGCGCCTGCCACGCGGCGGGCAATGCGTCGGCCGATACCTGCACAGTAATGCCGGTCGCGCCACGCAGTAAGTTCGTGGTCGTGTCCAGCGCCACAACTTCGCCGCCCTTAAGCATCGCCACGCGATTGCATAGCGCTTCGGCTTCTTCGAGGTAGTGCGTGGTCAAGATAATGGTGTGGCCTTCGCTGTTGAGTCGCTTGATGAACGTCCACAGGTTTTGCCGCAGCTCCACGTCCACGCCGGCCGTTGGTTCGTCGAGAACGATCACCGGCGGCTTATGCACGAGCGCTTGGCCGACGAGCACACGGCGCTTCATGCCGCCCGAGAGCGCGCGCATGTTCGCGTTGGCCTTACTCGTCAAGTCGAGGTGATGCAGGATTTCGTCAATCCACGCGTCGGCTTTGGAAACACCGTAGTACTTCGCTTGCAAGGCCATGGTTTCGCGCACGGTGAAGAACGGATCAAACACCAGTTCTTGTGGCACCACGCCGAGATTGCGCCGCGCGTCGCGGTAGGCGGTGACCGTGTCAAAGCCCATGATTTTCGCGGTGCCGCTGTCGGCGCGCGTGAGGCCTGCGAGGATGCTGATGAGCGTCGTTTTGCCCGCACCATTCGGACCCAACAATGCAAAAAATTCGCCCTGCTCCACACGCAGTGAAACGTGGTTGAGCGCGCGAACGTTGGGGTAGGACTTGCTGACGTCGGTGACTTCGACAGCGGCAACAGAAGACGACACAGACTTCACAAAGGCAACCTCAATGGCAACCCTTGATTTTATGCGTTTTTGATCATGGGTTAGGTCGGTTTGGGCTGGGCGGGCATCGCCCGCCGTCAACCCGTGCCAACGGCTAGCCAATCAGGCGCGTCGCACTCATGCTCGGTCGGCAGGCAGCGCCCGCCTACGAGTGCTGAGGTCTAAAAAAGCGCTTCAATTCCGTAAGCGTCGGCCAGCGCCGCAAGTTTAGACGTCAGTCCAACCACGCGACACTGCGCGCCCGCCTTACGCTTGAGCGCGGTAATGAGCGCAAGCCCTGCGGAATCCACCTGCGTGACGCCCGACACCTCAATGGTTGCGTTTCCCGCAGCCGTGGGCGCGAAGGCATCCCACACGCTGTGCGCGTTAGCGAAGGTGATCGGGCCAGAGAGCTGCATCGGTCGGTTACTTGTTTTTCGCCTGCAATTGCTTGACTAGCGCGTCAACGCCCTGATCGCGGATCACGGTGTTGAATTCTTCGCGGTAGTTGGTAACAAGGCTCACGCCGGCAACCACGATGTCGTACGCCTTCCAGGTGCCGTCCGCGCCCTTTTCCATCGAGTAATCGATAGGAATACCTTGGCCGTTGGCTTGGTTAACGACTGTCTTCACGATCACATCCGTGTCGGCGGGCTGCATGCGCAGCGGACGGAAATCAATCGTGTTGTTGCGGAAGTTCGCGAGCGCGCCTGAGTAGGTACGCACCAACAGCGTTTGGAATTCTTTGGTAAGCGCGGTTTGCTGCTCAGGCGAAGCTTTGGCCCAATTGCGCCCCATGGCCAGTTGCGTCATGCGCGAAAAGCTAAAGTTCGGAAGGAGCTTCGTTTCGATGAGGCTTTTGAGCTTCGCTTGATTGCCCAAAATCGCTGGGTCGGCTTTGAGCACGGCGGTGACTTCCGTCGAGACGGATTTCACAAGCGCATCAGGTGCCGTTTGGGCGTGAACACCCGCAGCGCCAGCCAATGCCGCAAAGCCAGTCAGCGCGATCAACCATTTCGAAAACTTCATTGAATCCAACTTTCTCAAATGTCTCTATTCGTCTTTCGGACGCTTGCCGTCGAGGACCAAGCTCTGCCGACGCTGCAGGTAGGCCGACCGCATGAACGTGTAGCGATCCAGCGCCGCCTGCTTCATCAGCGCCTCCGCCGGGAACAACCCGACGCGGGCATCAACGACTCGCGCGCCCATTAACGAATTGCGTACGGGAACGGATGACACATTCGAAATGGGGTCAATCTTTCCATCGGCGTAGCGACCGACGCTGTCACGCGCCGAGGACGGCCCGAGGAACGGCACCATCAAGTACGGCCCTGCACCCAAGCCCCAGTAGCCTAGCGTTTGGCCGATATCTTCGTTGCCGCGCTCAATGCCCATCGGCGTTGCGAGGTCAAACAAACCGCCAAGGCCGAAAGTTGTGTTGATCATCACGCGACCGAGGTCGTCGCCGAGTTTTGCGCCTTTAAGCTGCAAGGCGTCGCTCACGATGGACTGCGCGTCCGAGGCGTTTTGGAACACGTTGCTGACGCCCGTCTTCACCGGCGCCGGAACCGCCGCGTCGTAACCCTTAGCAATTGGCTTGAACAAATAGTGATCGAACGTGTTGTTGAACGAAAACACGCCGCGATTGATTGGCTCCAGCGGATCGCCGGGAGCCGCGGCCTTGAACGACGCACAACCGGACAGCACCAGTGCACTCGACGCGAGCGTGAAAAATATCGCGGACTTCAATACAGACTTCATGGTTTGACTCCAGGAGCGGGTGCAGCGGTGGGGGTAGATGTCGCTGCGGGTGATGCAGGCGATGCCGCGGGCGCGGAAGGCGTGGCAGACGCAGCGGCGGCGGGCGAATCCTGCGCTTTACTAAACATGAACTGAGAGATCAGTTTTTCTATCTGCACGGCGGATTGCGTTTTCTTGATACGGTCTTCGTCTTTGAGCATTACGCTGTCACCGCCGGCCTCAAGCCCGACAAATTGTTCGCCTAGCAACCCAGAAGTGAACACCGCGGCGATGGTGTCGCGGCTAAATTTGTACTGCGAAAAAATTTGCAGACGCGCGACCGCTTCAAATGTCTGTCCGTCCAATCGAATCGACTCCACGCGCCCCACTACAACACCCGCGCTTTTCACGGCCGCACGGGGCTTTAGATTGCCGATGTTGTCAAAACGCGCTTCCACCTGATAGCCGCTGCGCTCTTCGTTGGTGGTGAGCAGATTGCCAACTTTGAGCGCAAGAAATAGCAGCGCGCCGAGCCCGATGGCTACAAAAATTCCGACCCAAAGGTCAATGGCTTTACGGTTCATAAGGCTTCAAGCCCTTCCTAAAAACTGCTGTTCA
>Ga0209097_10000771_pt1 | contig 29448 bp, 19 predicted proteins | sample AD_UKC052_MetaG_FD_184419 | JGI IMG/M metagenome (GOLD analysis project Ga0209097, IMG submission 184419) | Active sludge microbial communities of municipal wastewater-treating anaerobic digesters from USA - AD_UKC052_MetaG (SPAdes) (version 2) | ecosystem: Engineered > Bioreactor > Anaerobic >... | reverse complement strand
CTTTAAGGAATATGTTGATATATGGATTATTCACATCCTGCCCTAACATATAGGCAATGTGATCAACCGTACAATCGGTAAAAGCAAAAGGGCCCATCGACATTTCTAAATCAATCGTACAAAAACGATAGCGTTGATTAGTCGCATCAGAACGGTAGATTTTAATATTATTTGCTGGCCAATCGGTATTTCCCATCCAACTTTCACCTATAATATAATCAGTATAATAAGTCATATCGAAATACTGATCAGCTTCAACCCAGAAATTGCTATTTGAAGGTTCTAGTTGATTGAATAAATCGTAAGTCGCATAGAAATTATCGACCGATCCTTCTAAAGCTCTTAAACCCCAGCCGTACCAAGCACTGGCGGATAAAATTTCGGTTTGAGATGGACTTGCATTTTCTAATGTTTTGAAATATTCAGTATCGAATTTTTCACGCAATTCATATAAACCAAAATAATTCCCATTTATATAAACTGTGACAGGACGCATGGCAGAGAAATAATTATTGGTTTCTCCCGCCATCATCATTACTTGAGATGCGTCTTTATATGGCAATGCCAAATATTGATTGCTACCGTTTCTTAAGTAAAAATTACTGTATTTAGTTCGATTCGGGCGATTGGGAATAAATGGGAAATTAACCGAACCTTCACCTAATACACCATTATCTAATTCTAATCGAAAAGAATGTTGTGGATTCGATCGACTTCCTCCCCAGCCACCATCGATTTGCATTCCGCTGTTTTGAGAAAATATCAAGCTATGATCGGTATCGAAATAATCCACATGAGCAGGGCGTTGCCAATCCATATCCCAATGATCAAAAATACCCTCATCACCATACAAATTACTATTGTCGGTCATGATTGAAATAATAGGTGTAACGTGATTTAATCCCAATAAATAAGAACCAGAACTCACACTACTTGGTAATTTTCCTTCAATAAATGCACGTGCCCGAATGGTTGATGATGCAAAAATAAATACACCATTTCCTGAGTATAAACTGGAGGTAGAATTAGGTTCACTTCCATCAGTAGTATATCGAATTTCTGCTTGTTCGAATGCCGGATTACTATCGTTGATGTTTACGTTTAAAGTAGTTTGATAAAGTCCAGAAGGCGAAGCTAGGACAGGTGCTAATGCATATTCAGAGTATGGAACTTGTGCATTATTAGAAGCAGCAGCAGAAGCAGTGTCGAAAAGCACTTGATTCGAACTCGCATCAGGAAATAATCCACAACTATTATCTAGATTTTGAACCGAAACGTTGAGAGAACTAATCGGTAAATGATCTGGTGAAAAGAGGTACACCGTTTCTCCATCTTGTGAAATCTTAAAATTTGTGTGCTGATTATTATTGAAATCAATAGCTTGAAACATAGTATTCAAATTCGATTCCGACACCAATTTCATATTGATTTCGATGTAATCATAAATAGTTGAAGGTTCTGTCCATGCCACATCAAACCCTAAACTATTAATGAAACCAGCACTTAGTCCAGATGCACTTAATTCACTAGCAGGAATGAGCATTTGGTGCCTTGCTCCCCAATACCAATTTCCATAAGGTGCCGGATAATCGGTTCCTCCATTTTGAGAAACATCTGTACCTATTATGCTTCCATTGAGCATCATATTTGGGCGTCGGGTAGCTACAGAGCCATATTGTGCTGCACAGGCAGCAGGGCTGTCATCTTGAAAACTATAAAGCGTAGAATTATAGGAAGTTTCGCTTTGATTAAAAACAGAATTGACTGTATATCCTGTTGAAGAATAAGAACAAACATTGATAAGTAAATTGGAAATTCCATCCCAGTAAAAAGGCTCATCAAACGCATGTGTATTCCAACCCGTTACTGGATTAAACGTTGTACTTGTAACCACATGCTGAAATCCCGAAACCGGTTTACGATCTTTTCCACTACAGAATATTACTTTGAATTCTCCTGGTGCCAATGAAATAGGTGGAAAGGTCCATTGAGAAGGCTGATCGAGTGCATCACTTAAAGCATAGTTATACAAATTGACAGAATCCACTCCTGCATTGTACAATTCTATCCAGTCGGGGTAATCACCATCTTCATCCGCAATAATGGAATAGTTGCGATTTGAACCTTCATTGATAACAATTTGGGCATTACTGTCTATCAATATTAGGTGACAAGTAAAAAATAAAAACAAATATTTCAATATACGCATAGGTAGATATTGTAATGAAACTATTTCCAGACAAACTTGCTTTACCCCAAAGCGATGCAATATAAGCAGCCTAGGGGATATGTAATGCATAATCTATATTAATTAGATTTTGTTTATTCTGGACAGAGGAAAGATTCAAATAAGTGAATTGTACTTGTGGATATTAGATTTTAGAGTCAAATGTTGTGTTAATGAACATTAAATAGGTAAAGTCAAAATCATCTGAAATTGTTTAAAATGTTAGAGTTTTAAGTTTTAAAATTGCAGAGTCAGCTTTCATTATTTTAGCGAAATGGTATATAAGTGGTTTAGACGATTTGAGTACTTGGTTGAATGGACGAAAGATAAACTTAGTCCGAAACAGTTTTTGTTGTTTTCTAGCGTATTGGTTGGGCTTTCAGTTGGGATTTCTGCCATAATACTTAAGTACTTTGCTCATTCAATTTATTTATTGTCCACCTATAAAGGATTTGAAAGTTTTAAAGTAATCTTCTTATTTTTTCCGCTCATTGGTATCTTATTAACTGTTTTTATTGTAAAACGATTCTTTAAAGACAAGTTAGATAGAGGTTTAGCATTGATCCATTATTCCTTAGCGAAAAAATCAAGTACACTATCAAGGGAGCACATGTTTGCCCATATTGTAACTAGTTCTGTAACAGTAGGGATGGGCGGTTCGGCTGGATTAGAAGCCCCAATTGTAGTAACCGGTGCCGCATTTGGGTCGAATTATTCAAGGAAATACAGAATGTCGTATCAAGAACGGACATTGTTACTTGCTTGCGGTATTTCCTCTGGAATAGCAGCTGTATTTAATGCCCCAATTGCAGGTGTTCTTTTTGCTTTAGAGGTATTATTAATTGATATAAGTATATCGGCATTTACTCCTTTAATTCTTGCTGCAGCAACTGGAGCGCTTGTTTCAATGATATTTATTGAGGAAAGTGTTTTGCTTCGTATCGAAAATCACTTGCCTTTCAATTATCATAATACACTATTCTATGTTTTATTGGGTGTATTAGCCGGTTTGATTTCAGTCTATCATGCTCGGGCTTTTATGGGTATTGAGCATTTCATAAAACACAAATACTCAGGAAAGTATTCAAAAGTGCTTTTTAGTGGAATTGGATTAGCTGTTTTAATTGCTTTTTTCCCCTCTTTATTTGGTGAAGGCTATCAAAGCATTAAATATTTATCGCTCGAGCAACCTGATAAAGTAATGGCAGGTTCTTTCTTAACAAGTTACTTTAGTAATGAATGGTTATTGTTGTTTGGAATTGGCTTCGTCATTTTTTTAAAGGCAGTTGCTACTTCTTTAACCATTGGTGGAGGCGGAAATGGAGGGAATTTTGCACCTTCACTTTTTGTAGGTTCTTACCTAGGCTATTTCGTTTCTAGGCTCATTAATATGCTAAATTTTTCCTCGCTTCCAGTTAGTAATTTCACCCTTGTTGGAATGGCTGGAATTTTAAGTGGATTATACCATGCGCCATTAACAGCTATCTTCTTAATTGCAGAAATTACGGGTGGATATTCATTAATGATTCCTTTAATGATTGTATCATCAATCAGTTTTGCTATTTCAAAATATTTTGAACCATTACCCATGGATACGAAGAAATTGGGTAAAAGAGGCGTTGCTTTAACGTATGATAGGGATCACAATATCTTAACTTCTATTCAGACTTCACATTTGATAGAAACAAATTTTCAGTGTATTGATCCTGAACAAAAATTAGAAAGTATCATTGAAGTATTTTCTAAGTCTCAACGTAATATATTTCCTGTGGTAGATAAAAAAATGCATTTGAAAGGAGTAATAATTCTGGATAATATTCGAGATATTATGTTCAAATCTGAATTATACGATAAGTTACAAGCCAAGGAATTAATGACTTTACCTAAAGCCGTTGTTTCGTCAAATGAATCAATGGAAGACATTATGACAAAATTTGATGAAACAGGTGCTTGGAATTTACCCGTTATAGATAATGGTTGTTATATAGGATTTATATCAAAATCTAGCGTTTTTGCATCCTACAGAAGCAAACTAAAAGAAACAACGATTCATTAAATTACTACTTGGTTTCAAAAATATAAGGAAGAACCACTAATGATTATAAATATTTTAATTGTTAGCTTTCAAGAACTTATGTGATCCATCACAATTGGGCATTCTCTTGGAAAGTCCACATACACAGTCATTAATTCCTTTACCGTTTAAGATTCGACCTACATATTTTTCAATTCTGTTTTTTCGAGTTGAGGACGATTGTGTTGAAGTGAAAAACATATTATAAGCTCTTTGACGCCCCGGTGTTAATGATTCAAATGCTTTTTTAAAGGCAGAATCAACATCCATTTTTTGAATCAACTCTTCTGGAAAATCCAATTCAGAATTAGATTTCAACTCCACTTTTAAACCAGCTTTTTCAATCTCTAAAGCCTCAAAAATATAGGCCTTGATTATAGGTTCGAGATGAAGTATTTCGGAAACATGTTTGAATTTGAATAAGCGAGTCGATTGAGAGTTTTCGCCTGGTTTCACTAATAGCTTTTCCACATCACTAAGAAGTACTCCTTTGAAAAATGAAAAGGCACAGTATTCTTTAAATTCTCCTAGAATTATTATGTTGCTTCCTTGAAACGTATAACAAGGGTTTTGCCATTTATATTCTTCCGTTAATCCGCAATCCAAAATGATTCTTCTCAATTGAATTAACTCTTCCGGCCATTTCTGGGCATTTCGAAGGAATTCATCGACTTGGGGATGAGTAGTGTACATATTCTCAATATCAATTAACCAATTAGGGCTAATCGCAAATGTAACCAATTTTAATTTTTCTCAACCTGCGGTTATTTTTTCAAACGGAGGATCTTTCATAGTAGAAATTGAATTAGCCTTATCTCTAGGGCATTGAATTTATTTGGAATTTATTTCCTTTTCTTTTTTAATTGTCATACAAGAAGTATCATTAATCCATCCTGCAAAATAGGGGAAAGGTTGGTCCTTTTTTTTCATTAAGATGAAAAATGGTTGATCAAAATAGATTATTTTCTTTTTAAATACTTGTGTATCAGCCGCCGCCGCTGCCGCCGCTTCTGCTTCTGATTCAATAATAGCTCCTTTGTGATCAAGAATTAATGCAATACTTTGTTGTGCTTTAACTACACGAAAAATCCCATAAGCACACATAAAATTTTGACCCTCGATTTGATTATAATTTGTTTCTAAGTTAAATTTCAATTTAGGTATGATTAATTCATCCTCTCCGTGAAAGCTAAGGTTTGAAGGATCATTTTTCTTTTCACTTGCTCGGAGACTGTTTCTATCTTGTATTTCATTTACATATTCTAGCAAATTACCTTTCGAATTAAGTCCTTTTGCTAATATTATTTCATGGTTTTTATCTTTTGGTAATAATTTAAGAATGCAATTTTCGTCATTCTTATAGTAAATAAGGCTTACAATATCATTAAACATTAAATCGTGTCCTGTTAATCCAAATGCTTCTACAGGTTTATTTTTAAATTTTAGTCGATTATTTATTTCTTCTAAAGGATATTCAAAGGGGAGATTGAATTTAAAATGAGTTTTTACATGTATTTCACTTTTTATTAGTTCAACTTTGGTTTCAAAATCATCTTTGTTTAAGGAATTTATAAATGATTTAGATTCATTAATTTTATTAAAATCATCTGGATAGTTTGTTTTAGAAATATGTTCATATTTAAGAATCTTTATAAGTCCACTCCAAGCTAATAGGAAAGTTGAGGAGTAAAATACATTCTTCTCTTTAGGTAACATACTCTCTAATGTAGGCACAAAAGCTGTCGTTTTAAGTAAGCTTAAATCTTGACGTACTGGAAAAACATCTTTTTCCTTTTTAGGAACTTTTATACTACTTGTCGATTCAGTTTGGTTACAATTCGACATGCACATCACAAGTAATAATAGCTGGAATATTAAAAGGAAATTTTTCATAATGAATAGTATATGGGTGGATTTATCGAAACGCAGTTTTACATGTTTTGGTGTAAGATATTTGGCGAGTTATGTTATTTTTATCTAGATGGCTTTGTGACTGCAATCATCGGTAATGTTTTGTTGATTTTTACATCATTCATAACCATCAACATAACAACTTATCATAGCCATTCATGGAATTACCTGGTTAATTTCGTTAAATGTTGGGATTTCGTACACAATTTATGACCGAAAAGGAAGTATAAACGCAATTGCCGGTAATGCAAAAACTGGATTAATCAGTTGAGGCAAGAGTTTGGATTGTCGCAAGAAGATCTTGCCAAGCTAGTCGAGCTTAGAAGAAAACCATTGTTCATTTAGAGAGCAATCGGTACAATCCATTTTTGAAATTAGCTTCCGACATTGCTCTTGTAATTAAACTCCCAATTGAAGAAGTAATTTGGTTTGAGTATTAAGTGTATTGTCGTTATTTTGTGAGAGAATAAAACCTCTTACACGTGAAGTACTTTTCGCTATTCATTTTTTCTTGTTTGTTTCTTCAACAAGTTGATGCACAAAACGATACTCTATATTTTAATAAGCTTGGTAAAGTATGTAATCGTTCTGAAGCTGAGAAATATTCTATTACAAGTCCTAAAGAAACTGGCTTTGTTACAAAAGAGTACGACCTAACTGGAATTCTTCTTGAAGAAAGAAATTTGAGTTCCATATCTCCCAAAGAAGTTAAAGATGGGATGACAACTCGGTATTTAAAAACTGGTGAGAAAGCTCAAGAAATCATCTATGTAAATGGAATGCGTAATGGTAGCGAGCGTTTCTTTTATCCTACCGGCCGAGTTAGTTCTGAAGCAGAATATCAAAATGACATGCCTGTTGGTGAACATTCTTGGTATACTCCATCAGGTAGTGTTAGACGTAAAGAATTCTACGAATCGGGTAAAATGGTTCAAGGGAAATGCTACACTGCAACTGGAGCCGATACTACGTATTTTCCAGCAGAAGAAATGCCCGAATTCCCAGGTAAGGAGCAAGCACTTTATAAATTTATCGGCGAAAACGTTAAGTATCCTAAAGAATGCCGTAATAAAAGCATCGCAGGTACAGTTTATATCAAGTTTAAAGTTGATCGCACTGGTGAAATTACTGAAATGACGGTCATTAAAGGCGTTCACCCATTAATCGATGAAGAAGCAATGCGCGTAGTTGGAATGTTACCTAAATGGAAACCGGGGCGACAAGAAGGAAAACCAGTTTCAGTTATGTATACTTTGCCAATCAAATTTTCGCTTAAATAAATTTCCTTGTTGGTGATTAATATCATTTTATGTCATTATGGAATAATGCTATTTTGCCAGCGAATTAATAGCTTCTTTACACTTGCCCGATGAAAATTTACAAGGATTTCAATTTCGAAGCCGCTCATTTTTTACCTGTTGTTCCCGAAGGACATAAATGCCGCCGCCTGCATGGACATTCGTATAAAATCCGACTTTGGGTTGAAGGTCAGCCAGATTCTGTAACTGGTTGGATAATGGATTTTGGGGAATTGAAGAAGGCATTTAAACCCTATCTCGATTTACTCGATCATAATTATTTGAATGATATTGAAGGTTTAGATAATCCAACGAGCGAACAATTAGCTATTTGGATTTGGAACAAAGTAAAGCCTGCATTGCCTGAACTTTCAGATGTAGAAGTGGCTGAAACTTGCACTTCGGGTTGTGTATATTCGGGCAGTTGATTTAGATTTCATAGTGTGTCTATTTGGGTGAATTATTAGTCTTTCTATCAATTTATTTATTATTAATACTACTCGCTGTCTTTTTTATTATATTTGAGTGTGCACACTATTCAAATTTATATGAAGACATTAAAACTAATATTGGTATTATTCCTTTTCAGTTATAATTCTATCAATGCTCAGAATTGGCCCCAGATTGGACAGAAATGGGATTATGTGAATAATGGGTTTAATGCCTCATCTCCAGCAGTTTACAGGTATATTTATGAATCTGATACAGTGATTAATGGTTCATCTTTTATGAACATTAAACGCTATTCAAAATATATTACTGGTTTACAACCAGGGGGGACACCTGGTTTAACACAAGAATTTCTTAATGAAATCTATTTATGGCAATGGCATAGTGATACTTTATTGACGTCAATTAGTACAACCCCACTTGACCAATCCATACTTTATATTATGAATGCAGTGCCGGGTGATACTTGGCTTTTGTCAACATTTATTTTTCCAGGTGATGGATGTGACACATCTTATGTTACGGTTGATAGTATAGGGACGGAAGTTGTCAATGGAAATACTTTGCATTGGCTAGCTCTTCGTTCGGAAGTCCCCTCAACTTTTGGTTTAAATGGTAAATTAGTTGAAGGCTATGGTATGGTAGATGAACACATATTGGGAACAGGATTACCTTGTGCTACTAACTTTGATTATGGTGTACTTTATACCAATTGTTTAGTAAGCCCTCTTTATGGCACTTATCCAATAATTGCATTTGATGAGTGCAATGCGTATGATGCGGTAGGTATTCAGGATATAAATGTGAATTCATCTATTAAAATATGGCCTAACCCATCAGCTGGAAATATTACTATTCAAAATTCAAATTCATCCAATTGCACTGTACAATTATTTTCTTTAAATGGTGATTTAATTGAGGAATTTTTCGCTAATCCAGGTGTTTCCAATTTCGATGTTTCTACATTATCCAATGGATTATATTTAATACAGTTGAATACTGCTAATTCAACTTATTTTCAGAAACAAGCTATTATTAACAATTAATTTCTGTATCTCATTTAACTTGGATAATAGTCAGCTGCTTTATTATTGATTTAGGATATTCATTTATCTAACAAATTAGTTGTTTTAAGTTCTTTAGATGTTGGGGAGTAATTGAATTATGTAAATTATCTGAAAAACTATGTAAGTCAAATTGGCAAATTAATATTCATTTTTGTTTATAAGTAATAATGATATCTACTTATATAATTTGTCCTATTTGTGCCAGAAGCAAGCTCTTCCAAATTCATACTAACAAAAGAGCTTGATGCCTATTTTATTAGCTTATACAAGGCGTTTAGTTTTGTCATACAAATATTCAAGAATCTCTTTATTCCTCCATTCCATCTTAAGGAAATTATAAATCAATGTTATGAAATTGGTTATAAATCACTCTCTTTAATTTCATTAACTGGTTTTATTATCGGTATTGTATTTACAAAGCAGTCTCGTCCTCCGTTAGAAGATCTTGGTGCTACATCTTGGTTGCCTTCTTTAATGGGAATCGCTATCGTTAAAGCATTAGGTCCATTGGTTACTGCTTTGATTTGTGCAGGTAAAATAGGTTCTGGTATTGGTGCTGAACTCGGTTCTATGAAAGTTACCGAGCAAATTGATGCCATGGAAGTTTCAGCCATTAATCCATTTAAATACTTAGTAGTAACGCGTGTTACTGCTGCCTTAATTACTATCCCGATTCTTTCTTTTTATTGCACTGTTGTAGCTTTATTTGGCTCATTTACGAATGTTTATTCGAACGAATCAACCAATTTTTTCGCCTATATCTATAGTGCTTTTTCTAATGTTGGTTTTCTGGATTTTTTTACTGCTGTTACTAAAGCAATTTTTTACGGATTTACTATTGGTGCTATTGGTTGTTATAAAGGATTTAATGCTAGTCAAGGAACACGAGGTGTTGGGATAGCAGCTAATGAAGCGGTAGTAATTTCCATTTTTGTGATTTTCATTGAAGAAATTCTCATTGTTCAAGTCTCTAATTGGATTCGATATTTTTAATTATGCAAGAAGAATCTGAAATAGAACTAGTGAAAAACGTCATAGAGGTTGACGATTTGCATAAATCATTTGGTGATTTATCCGTACTTAAAGGGATAAGTTTAACTGTTGATAAAGGTGAAAACGTTGTTATTATTGGGAAATCTGGTAGTGGAAAATCCGTCTTAATTAAAATTTTGATAGGATTAATTAAACCTGATCACGGAAGAATTAACATTCTTGGGCAAGAGTTGAATTCTATTGATGAAAAGGAATTAAACAAATTACGTATTCGAATTGGTTTTTCCTTTCAAAATAGTGCATTGTATGATAGTATGAGTGTGGGTGATAATATTCGATTCCCATTGAAGATGAATAAAAAGGAATTGAGCAAGCAGGAGATTAATATTGCTGTTGAAGAGGTACTTGAAGCTGTTGGATTAAGTAATAAAATGCATGTGATGCCTTCTGATTTATCAGGCGGTCAAAGAAAACGAATAGGTATAGCACGAACATTAATTTTAAGACCCGAAGTTATGTTGTACGATGAGCCAACAGCAGGTTTGGATCCTATAACATCTTCAGAGATTAATAAACTCATTAACCAGGTTCAAGAAACTTATAAAACCTCGTCCTTAATCATCACACATGATTTAACCTGTGCTCGAGAGACAGGAAATCGAGTGGCAATTTTGCTTGATGGTAGTTTCCGGAAAATTGGAAAATTTGAAGAGGTATTTCATTCAGATAATGAGGAGATAAAAAAGTTTTACGCCTATAATTTTATTCATTAATCATGGAAAATAAATCTAAAAGACGTCCCGTAATTGTTGGAGTTTTTGTTTTTTTAGGATTGGTATTTCTCATTACTGGTATAATGGTAATTGGGAATCTGCATGAAACTTTCAAAAAGAAAATATCACTTACTGCATTATTTGATGATGTGAATGGTTTGCAGGTAGGTAATAATATTTGGTTTTCGGGAGTAAAAGTTGGAACCGTAAGTAAATTAGAATTCGTTGATCATAGTAAGGTTCGTGTTGAATTAAAAGTTGAAATTAATTCGATTCCATTTATTCGTAAGGATTCGTTTGTTAAACTTAGTACTGATGGTTTAATTGGGAATAAAATATTAGTTATTTATGGTGGAACTGCAACACAACCAGCTATTGAGCATGGCGATCAACTTGGTGTTGAAAGAACATTTACTTCTGAAGATATGATTAATACTCTGCAGGAAAACAATAAAAATATTTTAGCTATTACGAATGATTTAAAGGTCGTAAGTAATGATTTATCTACTGGTAATGGAACTATTGGGAAATTATTAAAAGACGATGAACTATATAATCAATTGAATGATGCTGGTTATTCGCTCAATCAGGCATCTCATAAAGCAAACGAATTCTTAAGCTCTATCAATGCTTATTCTATAGGGCTCAATAAAAAAGGATCACTGGCAAATGAATTAGTGAGTGACACTGTTCTATTTAATTCACTTAAATTAAGTGCTATTCAATTTCATGAACTGATTGATTCAGCTTCTTCTTTTGTAAGTAGTGTTAAAGAATCTGCAAATTCGACCAATGCCCCTTTAGGTTTATTGTTGAATGATGTCGAAACAGGAACTCACATCAAGCAAACTATAATCAATTTAGAAAGTGGTTCAAAGAAACTCGATGCCAATTTAGAAGCATTGCAACATACTTTTTTGTTTCGACGCTATTTTAGAAAAATCAACAAGAAGAACGGGAAATAGGGTAGTGGAAAATATTCAATTCCTAATGATTTATTCATTCAAAAAAATAACTTTTTCCATTCCAAGTATATGATTGTTCTCTTGAATTTGAATGAAATATAGTCCTGGATTCAAGTCTCCTTTAGAAAGCTCAACTGTATTGCCTTGGATTCCTGAAATCAGTTTCACTCGCTGACCTACAGAATTTAAAATGACACAAGAAGCATTTTTCAATTCTCTCTCACTTTTAAGTTTAAAATTTAAATTGATTGGATTGGGTTGAATCGTAATCTTAGGATTCACTAAATGAATAGTTTGACCAGTAGTTGTACAAGATAATGCACAATTCTGTTCCCCATCAATCGAGATAGCATTTGATATCATTGTTTGGAATTCCTCTCCAGCTGTACAATCATCCTTTAAATAAAACTTCAGGAAATTCAATAAATATACAGCCGCCGTTACTTGTTGTTGGTTGGGCGATATGGCTGGACCTGGACTACAAGTAGCTTCACCAATTGAACAGGTAAAACTTGTTCCCGCAAATTGACAATGGCTAGCTCCCAATATACTTACATACGATTTACATCCCGAATTCAAAGCATTATACATCGGTAATTGATGATCTGCTGGCGGTGCAATACAATCGTTAGCACCCGAAATTGTCAATGATGGAATAGTAATATTTGTTGCTGCAGTTACCGAAGATGGATTAGTTACTGCTGCCGCTAATGTCGCCAAAGCTGTTATACTTGGATCATATTGAACAGCTAGAAATGCACTTCCGCCTCCCATGGAATGTCCCATAACTGCTGATTGCTGACTGATAGAATTATAAAAAGGTGATGATGCATTTAAACCTTCCGATTTCATCGCACCTACAACAAAGGCTAAATCCATTCCGAAATCGGTATGTGAAGGACTTATCGAGCCTTCTGTTTTTGGAAATACCATGATAAATCCTTCCTGAACAACTAAGTTCCAAACTACATTATATGCATCGTAAGTCATTAAGAAACCATGTCCAAAAACTAATACCGGAAAACTTCCAGATGAAATTGGAACATTATCTCCAGACGTGTTTGCTGGATAATAGATCTCTACAGGAATGCTTCTATTTGAACGAGCTGAATCAGTAAAATTCTGTTGAATATGACCAACCGAATAAATCTGTCCCCAAATTGAATGAGTAATGAAAAAGAGAAAAACAAGGAATATAAATGCGGATTTCGACATTGGATTGGATTGAGTGATGTGAAAGATAGTAAAATCCAATTCAGGAATTTATGTGTTCAATTTACATTAGAGAAAAATCGGTATGAAATTGAAATTGTGCCTTCATTTTTTTAGGTTAAATGAATGGCTGAAAGAAATAAGTTAAAATAGTTAATTATGTGTTATTGAAAATTTGTAAAATGCATTTAATCAGATAGATAAAATGATATTTATGTTTTATTAATATAAATTTCTTGGTAAGAAATTGATTCGTTTGTAGAAACATGTCTGGAGTTCTAGGGTATAAGACTTAGAAATTCAAAATATATATACACGCGTGAAAAACAGCTCCCCGAAAAAGATGAAGTCAATACTACGACTTCCGGGAAGAATAGGCTTCGGTCTATTCCTGCTGATGCTGTGTATAGCTGACAGTTTATCTGCACAAGCACCTGTTGCCGCTTTTACCACACCAACCATATCGGGTTGTGCGCCATTGAGCGTTAATTTCACAAATAACTCTTTAAATGCCGCTTCCTATCAATGGGATTTTGGGAATGGTAATTATTCTACACTCACCAATCCACAAAACGTATACATTCAACCAGGTGCATACACAGTAAGGTTGATAGCAATAGCTGCTAACGGAAGTAGGGATACCTTAACTCAAACAAATTACATCACCGCTACTCCTGGACCACAACTAGCGATTTCTGTTGATAACTACCAAGGATGTGATAATTTCACACAGTTCCAATTTACTTGCGTAACTCCTGATGCTACCAACTTGAATTGGGATTTTGGTGATGGTTCTACTTCATCACTGCTAAATCCAGTTAAAACATACGCCAACACTGGAAACTACAATGTGAGTTTATTAGCTACGAACAGCAATGGTTGTCAAACAGTAGTTGCAATACCACAACCGGTTCAAATTATTGCTACACCGCACGCTAGTTATACCGTAGACATAACATCAACCTGTAATTTGCAGCAGGAATTTCATTTCACTTCTGGTTCTGTAACAAACGACACCTACACTTGGGATTTTGGTGATGGCCTATTTAGCAGCGATATTCATCCGGATCATATTTTCGCAAATTCTGGTGTTTTCTCGGTTGAACTTAAAATGACGAATGCTTTTGGATGTGCCGATTCAATCACTATTCCCAATCTGGTTACTGTATTTCCAGATAATACACCCATCATATCGGGTAATTTAAGTGGCTGTCTACCATTTGCAACAACACTTAGCTCTCAAGTTGTAGGTGCTACTTCGTATTCATGGACTTCTAGTGATGGGCAATCAGCAACAACACCTAATTTCTCTGTAACTTATTTCCCTGCTGGCTTATACGATATCTCTTTAACTGTTGTCATGCCTAATGGATGTTCGTACACATCACCCGATACCATAGCAGTTCAAGTAAATCCGAAACCCAATGCTGCATTCACTGCAACTAATACGATAGGATGTGCTCCTTTATCTGTTCAATTAACGAACACTTCTGTTGGAGCAACTAATTACTACTGGACTTTTGGAGATGGTGGTTATTCATTTGATGAGACACCTATATATTCTTATACTCAACCGGGAGTATATACCATTACTTTAAAAGCCTATAATCAATTTGGATGCTGGAGAACATCAACTGTATCGAATGTTACTGTTACTGCTCCTGAAATATTTGCTTCAATTTCGAATACGACTGGTTGTCCACCTTTAGAAGTTGATTTTACTAATACAACTCTAAATGCTGTTTCCTATTTATGGGATTTTGGCGATGGAACTACATCAACCGATTCACTTCCTACACATACATATACTACACTTGGCCAATATCCTGTTCGATTAATTGCATTTGGTTCGGGTGGTTGTTCCGATACACTTGATTTTGCAGGTGGTGTGAATGTTACTGCTCAACTGGCAAATTATCCAACGCCACCGCCTATTTCGGGATGTGCACCATTTTCAACTTCTTTCGGAATAAATGACCCAAATATCACTTCGTTTGCTTGGGATTTTGGAGATGGAACTACTTCGAATTTAGCGGCTCCTTCTCATACCTATACAACTCCAGGAACCTACACAGTTTCTCTTCAGGTTAGTGATGGAAGTATTTGTGGATTATCATATCCCGTTTATCAGCAAATTACGGTAGAAGGAATCACACCTGTTTTTCAGGTTACAGTTGATCCTTGTCCACCTCATACCGTTCACTTTACCGATACTTTTTCGGATGCAGTTTCTTGGTTATGGGATTTTGGTGATGGAACTTCATCAACGCTTCAAAATCCGGTTCATAATTACGCTACCACGAATAATTATCATGTTGGTCTAACGATAACGACTGCAGCGGGTTGTGAGCGAACATTTGTTGGATTTAATGCGGTAACATTTACTGAATTTAATCCATCTTTTTCGACTTCATATGATCCGACAGATCCATTTCCAACACCAGTAACTTTTACACCTGGAGTAGGAGGAATTACATCTTGGTTTTGGGATTTTGGTGATGGTAGCACATCTACTTTATCAAATCCAATTCACACCTATCAAACAGCAGGTAATTACATTGCTACTTTAACGGTAATTGCTAATGGTTGTACTTTAACTGTTACTGGAAACCCATTTGCTTTACCAAATGGAGGAAGTAATGGAAGTGGAGGAAGTAATCCAACTTCAACTACAATTCCTTCAACACCTTTTATTTCATGCGCTCCAGCTGGTATTTCATTTTTTCGTCAATCACCTACACATCAAATTATTCAATGGAATTTTGGTGATGGAACTACATCAACCGATATAAATCCTATTAAAATTTATACAACTCCGGGTGTATACAATGTTTCCTACACGGCAATAACACCATTCGGATTGCAAACAATATCGTATCCGCAGAGTATTAATATTGGTGGTTATTCGGCCGATATGTTGTTAACGACAAGTAATAATTGCACAACATTTTTTATTGCTACTGATTTAGCAAACGCGAATTTATTTGATCAAGTACAATGGATTTTCGGAACCAGTAATCCTTACTCAGGTGTTCAAGTAAATTATCAAACACCCTTAACTAATTCAGGAATTAATATTCGAGTTTTAGTGACGGATACCTTGGGTTGTTCTTCTATTTCGAATCAGAATATTCTGATGAATAAACCCATGCCGTTTGTTTCTTATCCAACAACTGTGTGTCGCGATTCTGTTCATTTCGAACAATTAGCAAATACAAATGGATTATCGTTTTTCTGGCAATTTGGAGATGGAGGAACTTCTAATTTAGCTGAACCTGTTTATCAATATGATTCAACTGGATCTTACACCATTCAATTACAAATAACTACTGCCGACGGATGCGTGTATAATAATACATTAACTCAGCATATTGTATTTGCAACTCCGAAATTAGATGTGATAATTAATGGAAACTGGGATGGATGTGCTCCTCATGAAATTCAACTTATTTCTCCTGCTCCTTTAACGTATGTGAATTTTTACGACAACAGTACATTTCTCACCAATTCTGATACGCTTAATTTAGCCTATGCCGATACAGGAACTTATAGTGGATTAATGATGATTGCTACAGCAACCTGGATTGCTAGTTGTAAAGACACGCTTCAATTTGATCCAATTCATGTTTATGATGCATTTCCGGATTTTAATTTTACTCAGGATGTTAATTGTCTTCCATTAATAGCAGAATTTTCCGATTCAAGTTTTGAAGCTACCTCTTGGTTGTGGGATTTTGGAAATGGAATAACATCAACCGATCAAAATCCTCAAATAGTTTACACGAGTGAACCTTCCGATTCGGTTAAATTAGTTATTACAACTCAATTCGGGTGTACCGATTCAATTACAAAACCGAATGTATTAGTGTATGAACTATCGCAAACAGCTTCGTATATTGGATCATGTAATCCTTTACCCGTAACTTTTTTCGCACAGGGAAATCTACCAGGTACATTTGAGTGGCATTTAGGTAATGGTGAAATAATTACGGATTCATCTTTCACTTATACCTATACCGAAGATGGTATTTATGCTCCATTTGTTGTTGGAATTACTCCTTCGGGTTGTTCGGATACCTCTTGGGTTACACCTTTTCGGGTGAATAGTATTACTGCCAATTTTGTTTCACCATCTCCAGCAGCTTGTGCTCCTTCTATTGTTGAATTTTTCGATAGCACAGGAAATGCAGTCTCTTGGAATTGGGATTTTGGAGATAATAGCGGTTCTGCTCTTCAAAATCCAGTTAAACTCTACGATTCACCAGGAATTTATTCCATTCAATTAATTGTCACTTCTGCTTTTGGTTGTTCCGACACACTTGTTCGTCCAAATTATATCACTGTATTAGGACCAGCTACTTCATTCACAATTTCAAATGCCAGTGGATGTGTTGGTGTGCCATTAGCATTTCATGATCAATCATTGGATGCAGTAGAGTGGGAGTGGAACTTTGGCGAAGGAACTTCAAGTACCGATCAAAATCCGGTATTTATGTATGATGAACCGGGATCTTATGTAATTACTCTATTTTCTCGCGATACTGTTGGTTGTTCAGCATTTTTCTCTAGTACAATTCCTTTCGAGGTGTTTGATCGCCCTTCAGCTCAGTTTACACTTCAATCGGATAGTGGATGTACACCGTTTAGTCCGATTATTAATAACTTAACACCTGATGCAATTAGTTATAGTTGGAATTTTGGTGATGGTTCAGTTTTGTTAACAGACTCAATTCCTCAACACACTTATACAAATGCAGGAGAGTATTTTGTAGAATTAATTGTACAAAATACATTGGGCTGTTATGATACTCTTCGAGTTGATTCTGTTCGCTCACTTTTAGTACCAATAGCTTCTTTATCGATTACGCAAGGAACGGGTTGTTTGCCACTTTTTGTTGAATTTGAAAATACAAGTACAAGCCTACTCAATCCTTCTTATGAACTTGTATTCTCTGATACAGTTACTGTTCTAAATCCTGATTCTACTTATTCATTTGGAAGTCCTGGATTTTATGATGTGGATTTATACATTCAAAATAGTAATGGATGTACCGATTCTATTGCCTATCCATCATCTATTGAAGTGTTTGATAGTATTCCTCCTCCAATTAGTCCGATTATTCGAGTTTCGGTGGAAGGTTTAGATTCGATAATTATTGAGTGGGAAGAGAATTTCGATATACATTTTTCACATTATTCCATATTGCGTCGTAGTTCAGGTATGTCGAATTTTTCTGAGTTAACTACCATTCAAAATTCACATCAATTAAATTATTACGATACCCAAGTAAATACGCAAGATTCGGTTTATTGCTATAAGATTGAAGCGGTTGATGTGTGTGGTCGAAAAGTGAATGTGGATAGCTTACAAGAACATTGTACAATCAACATCCAAGCAATTACTCAACCGAATAATTTAATTGATATTAATTGGACACCTTATGTTGGTCGTGTACCTCACAGCTATTCTGTTATGAGAACAGAAGTTGGAACTGGTGAACTGCTTAATATTGGATCGGTAGATGGTTCAACAACTCATTTTATTGATAGTTCTGTTGTTTGTCCTGTTCAATATAAATATGAAATTCTCGCACAAGAATTAGATGGTATTCTCCACTTAGAATCATCCTCTGATTATGATTTACCAGCAATAATTCAAAATCCGTTTATTCATCAATATGTAAATATTGGTCGCTCGACGGTCGTAAATAACTCCATGATATTAACCGAATGGTCAGCTCCAGATACCTTGTTGGATAAAATAACTGGATATGGAATTTATCGGGCTGCCGAAGGTGAGCCGTATTTTTTAATTGCTGAATTACCTATTGATCAAACCTATTACATGGATGATCAAGTAAACGTAAATGAAACAAAATACCAGTATCAAGTTTATGCTCGAAATATTTGTAAAATAGAGTCTGGTGCTGGTGTTCAGGGCGATAACGTAGTATTAAAGGTGGAAGAATTTAATGAAGTTTATAATCAATTATATTGGACGCCATACGAAAGTTGGGGACCAAACGGAGTTGGATTTTATGTAATTGAAAAACAGAACAAAAATGGTGGTTGGGAAATCCTCAAAACATTACCAGGAACTGAAAAAACCTATTTAGATGAAAATTTCTAATTAGGATGCATGTACAAAATACATGTCTATATTTCCTTTGTTTTTTGCTGGTAAACTTCCACGGAATTCGCAAGTAAAATGATCTTTTACTTTTTCATACGTGGTTCCACTTATGTTTATCTGTCCCACTTCACCACTGCTTTCCATACGTGAAGCAGTATTAACAGTATCACCCCAAATATCATATTGGAATTTCTTAATCCCAACAATACCAGCAACTACAGGGCCTGTATGTATCCCAATTCGAATTTCAAAAGCTAATTGTCCAGCTGCTTTTCTGGCTATTACATATTCATTAATAAAGGACTGAATTTCAATTGCCGCCCGAACAACTTCAATTGGGCCAGCATGGTTCTTAACAGGCAAACCACCAGCAGCCATATAAGCATCACCAATTGTTTTAATCTTCTCAATGGTGTATTTCTCCATTATGGAGTCGAATGCTTTAAAACAGTAATGGATTTCCTCCACCAATTCTTGAGGACTAAGCTTTTCGGCTATTTGAGTAAATCCTTTAAAATCGGTAAATAAGACAGTTACTTCATCAAATAATTTAGCATCAGCACTACCTTTTTGTTTGAGTTCTTGTGCTGTTTCATAGGGCAATATATTTAGCAATAACTCCTCACTTCGTGCTTTTTCTATACTGATTCTCCTTTTTTGAATCATAGCAATTACCAGGAAAATTAAAACACTAATTAACCCTGTAATAATTCCATTTCGAATTAATTTTTGTTGTTTGATTTCGTTTGCTTGAATTTGTTTGTCTTTATTGAGAGCTACAATTTCAAGTTGTTTTCTTTCCGTATCAAACTCCGTTCTAATATAAGCGAGTTCTTTTGCTGAGTTTTGATTGGCAATTAATTCTTTTATTTCACGATATTTTCTTTCGGCATTAAATGCTTCTTTATACATACCACTTTCATAATAAGCTGAAGATAAATCAGTGTAGTTCTTTAACATATCAGTCAAAGAGGAATCTCTTATTGAAATTTCTAATGATTGATTGTACAAGGAAATAGCAGATGTAAACGAATGTTGCAAGTATTGATTATTTCCGTATTCGTTTAAGACAAACATCTCCGAATATGGATCTTTAGTTAATCGTGTAATTTCTAGCGCTTTCTTAATATAGATTTCAGCTTCTTTGTACTTTTCTTCGGACGTGAGAAATACTCCTAAATTCGAGTAAGCTTCTATTAACCTTCCAGGTGACCCTTGTTTCTTGATTAAAGTAATTGCATTTTGTATAGCTTGATATGATTTCAATTTGTCACCCCCTTGAAAATATATATTTCCTTGAGTAAGCCATGCTTCAGATTCTCCATGGAGATTCTTATTTTTTCTTGCATGTTTGATAGCTTTCTCTACATATAACTGTGCCTGTTTAAGGTCATTCAAATGGGTAAAATCAATGGCCGTATTATTATAAGATCCTGAAAGTTGTTTTTCATCATTTATCTTTTCATAAATCCGTAATGCTAAAATATCGTATTCAAGTGTTTTATTGTCATTACCCTGCATCGACGCTACATTGGCTAAATTCAAATATATATCTGCCAACCCAGAAGAGTCGTTAACTGTTTTGTTTATTTCTAAAGCTTTTAGTAAGTATTTCTCAGCCTGTTCTTCATCTCCAAAGTGCACATAATTAACCCCTTGGGAATTATATGACCGAGATAAATCATGTCTATTTCCTAATAGTTTATCTATTTCAATTGATGCATTTCCATAATAATATGATGAATCGGCATTTCCTAATTATTGATGTATTTCAGACATTACACTTAGCGCATGGCCAATTCCACGTTTCCAACCTAATTTTTTTGAAACACTTAGCGTCTCTCTGCCAGTTTTCAAAGCTAAATTGATATCAGACTTGGTGAGTAAATTGGTTAAAACTGCCATCTGTTCCAGTTTTAACGTATCGACTTTAATTTGCGAAATCAGGTGATTTACTGAGTCGATTGGTGATTTGTACTTTTGAGAATAAGCTTCTTCTGTAGTACAAAACAGACAAACAGTTATTAATGTAAACGCCTTAAATACAATTGAATGTAATTTTTTCATGTCATCTAGTATGCTTGATAAACTTGGGCAAGCTATACATATAAGAAGTAAAGTTCAATCCCTAAATTCGGGTACTTCTAGCTAGTCGTTTTACCTATCCTTATCAAAGAATTTTCATCTATCATACTATTTCTCTTATTAGATATATGAATTTTCATCTATTCTAAATTCATCTTAAAACTTACTGTCTGTTTCCGAAAAACGGAAAGATTATTTATCAGAATTGTACTTTATAATTTGCCTTAAATTACTGATAAAGTGAATGATGTAATAGGTGTCATTTTATTATTAATGTCAGTTTACAAAATATTAAAACGTATTCATCTAAGAACTTACATAATGAGTAACTACTATACCCATTGGGCGTAAACACTCACAAATCCTACTGATAAATGAATCGTGTAAACGAGTTTAGAAAATTGGTTTTTACTGAGTTTAACAACTCGTATACACCTATTTATATATCAGGAAGTTTAAAATCTACCCTCTAAAGTTTTTCTGCATATGAAAACGAATACGCAAACACTGAAAAGCATTTTTTTACTCGATGATGATCCTCATTGTCTGGCTATGTATCAAAGACATATCCGCAATTTAGGTGTGGAAGAAGTTCGCTTATTTGAAGATAGCCAGGACTTTCTCAATCAATTGATGGAAGAGCCTGATGCGGTTATTATTGACCATTCCATGCAACCTTTTGATGGATTAGAGGTGCTGAAAAAAATTAAACGTCAAAATCCTGATCTGCCGGTCATTTATTTATCCGCACAAAAGGATATGAAAACGGCTGTTGATGCGTTGAAATTTGGGGCTTTCGACTATATCATTAAAGATGATAATGACTTAGATCATCTAACAGAAGTAATTGCTCGCTTATCAAAGTATTTGCAAGAAATTCAATTACGTCGTAAGCGCAGTTTTGCAGGTATTCTCTCTTCAATAACAAAGATGTTTTAAGGATGAAACACTTCTCCTTCCTAACTATTAGTTTATTTTTGTTGATTCTACTGATGTTCCCATCATGTAGGACTCAGAATATTCGGTATCCGGAAGTGAAGACCGCTGAGGAGTTAAGTGCTTTCTATGCCGCTTCTTCTCAAGAACATATTCTTAAAACCGACGATAAAATTAATTTGAGCATTCAGGGCCATGATGATTTAAGTCTTGGTTCTGTTTATGGAATCTACAATGCAAATGAGGTATATGGCCGCTGGGTATTAATTGATCCAGAAGGCTTTGCTGCATTACCACGAGTTGGTCAAGTTCATTTAGCTGGATTAACTGTTTCTCAAGCTGAAGATTCGCTTCGTACATTATATGCTCGTTCTATTGTAAATCCTGTTATTCGTTTACGCGTTCTGAACCGTCAAATTTCGGTTTTAGGTGAAATGAAAAGTCCGGGATTTATGAATCTTGAAAAGGAACAAAATACATTAGCAGAATGCTTAGCTCGAGCTGGTGATTTTGATTTTTATGCGGATAAAAAGAATATTCAGATTGCTCGTATGGTAAATGATACTTTACGTGCTCTCACAATCGATTTGACTGATCCAGAACAAGCTCAATTAAACAAGTTATCGGTGAAGCCGGGTGATATTATCTACGTTCCTTCTCGTAAAGGAAAAGTATGGGATAAACGTTCTGCTAATATTATGACTGTTACTAGTGTTATTACCACATTAGTTGTGTTGACTCAATTATTCAAGTAATCATGTTTTCTAAGGAAATCAATACTACTTTACGACCATTCTTGAGAGGACTTCCTTTCACGTTGGTATTGGTATTTCTGGGAATCTGGATTGCTGGAAAATATGTTTCATATATGACACCCGTATATGAAAGTACAGCTCGTATTAAATTAGCGGATAATCAACAAGGGCCAACTGGTTCGCATTTATATGATGACATTGATTATTTCGCAACTGAGAATAAAATATCTGCGGAGATTGAATTAATTAAATCGAATTCTATCCTTGAGAAAGTTGCAGAACATTTACCTGAATCGTATATTATTTACCGTGTTGGTGACATACATTCAACCGAATTATATGATCAATCACCATTAAAAATCTACACGGTTATTAATGATTCAGCATTATTAGATCGTCCATTTCAATTAACAGTTCATGGAAACGATTACACACTTAAAACACCAGGCGATAAACAATTTAAGTCTAAACTTGGGCGCTCATTAACAGTAGGTACTTCCGAAATATTAATTACACGTAACGAAGCGCTTATCAAGAAAAGACCTGGTTTACAAGTCGATGATAATTATCGTTTTGTATTACGTTCACAAGCACGATTGGTATCTGAAATACGATCTAATCTTGATGTGATGGCTATGGATAAAGATGTGCCGGTTATTCGTTTAAGTTTTAAATCTCCAGTCCCACAAAAAGCACATGATGTTGTTAATTTAGTAGCAAGTTGTTATATCCGCGATTTTGAGGAAACTAAATTTTTAACTGCCGATACTACTGTTAGTTTCTTAGATAAGCAGCTAAAGCAATACGCTGATGAATTAAATGGTTCTGAGAATAATATTGAGGAATATCGAAATTCAGAAAATATTATCAATATCCGCCAAGAAACAGAAACCGATTTGAGAAAGATATCGGATCTGAAAAAACAAATGGTGAATATTCGAATGAATTTAGCTGCAATTGATACGCTAAATCAATACATTCAACAAGGTGACGATCGTTTCTTAGAATTAGCACCCAATTTTGAAGCATTTAATGATCTACTTTCTACCGAATTGGTAAAGAAAATTAAATCGTACCGCGCTGAACGAAAAGAACTTCTAATCAAATACACGCCTGATCACGAGAAGGTTAAAATTGTTGATGAAAATATTCATGAGATAATTGAATACATCAAAGAAAGTATCAATAATACCAAAACGAATACTCAAATTAAGCTTAATAGCTTGGACGATGAAATAGCGGATGCTGAATCGGCTTTTGTCGGACTTCCATCACGTGAGCGTACATTAAGCGGGTTGGAACGTAACAATCAAATGAATGAATCTATATTTCGATTCTTACATGAAAAGAAAACAGAAGCAGAAATAGCACGGGCAGCTAAAATGTCCTTTCACCGAATTATTGATTTTGGTGAAGTACCTACAACTGCAACATCTCCAAGTCCGAGTCTTTTTAAAGCATTAGCTGCTTTTCTGACATTTTTATTGGGAACTCTTTTATCCCTGTTAATCTTTAAAGTACGTTTCCCAATTGGAGATGAAGAATTTATTCAAAAGCGAACATTATTACCTTTTATTAAATCCATTCCATTTTTAAAGAATAAAATTACTGAACAATTATTCTTCTCCCAATGGGCATCTGTTTTATGGTTAAATGAATATTTTGGCGCAGGTAAGATTCTTTGTATAGCTAGCGTTCGAGATGGAAATAAAAAGGAATTCATTACAGATCGCATTGCTACAGCTTTACAATTAATGGGGAAAAAGACATTAGTAATTTTCACCAACAATTCTTTAGCTTATACAAAACCAGGCAAGCGATATGAAGCAATATCGATTGATCATCTTTTAAATGAGGATCAAACTTGGAAACAAGAAATTCTATCACAGTACGATTGTGTATTATGTGATCCTGGAACGTTGGACCAAGAAGCTCGTTCATTCCTAACACTATCTTCTTGCACAAGTACCATTTTGGTAATTGATTCGCTTCATTCAAAAGCTTCTGAAATAGATCAAGCAAATGAAATTAGCGAAACACTGCAAGGGCTGAAATTGGAAATAATTCTAAATCGCTCAGGTTATTATCCAACACTCATTAAATTGGATAGAATCAGTTCATTTTTCAAGAAATTAATTTCATCACCAGCTAAGTTTAAACCGGCAATACGATGAAAACGTTTTTTAGCTGGTTAAATAGGCTCGATACTCGCTTGCTGCTAATAGCAGATCAGTCGCTAATTAGTGCTGCGGGTTTTTTGAGTAATTTTTTACTGGCTTGGAAACTTCAACTCGAAGGATATGGGATTTATGCTTTAGTATATCTTGGAATGATGTTATTAATGTCATTTCAGCAAGCTTTATTTATCCAACCAGCACAAGTATTTCTGAGTAAATTAGGTGAATATACAAGTCGGAAATACACCGCAGCTATTTTAGTTTTAGCCTTTCCAGCTACACTTTTACTTGCTTTAATTTTTGAGTTGATTTTTCAATTGATTTATCAAACTTCCATTCCTACAGGAATCTTATTTATCGTTTCTTGGATTTGGCTTTTTTCCGATCTGCTACGAAAATTATGTATTATATTAAAACCTGGAATAAAGCTCGTATTAATCGATGCTTTAAATATGCTTTTATTTACAGGTTTAATTCTCACATTATCACCTAAATCTCCTGCAAGTGCTTTACTAATTTTAGCTATTTCTGCTGCAACAGGTTTTTTATTTCTTTTTATTTTAAAACCAATTTCCTCGGGTAAACGCCTACGGAATTACTACATTCATAAAACATCATCAACTGCTGGTTGGATGGTCGTAACTTCGGTTGTTCAATGGAGCAGCTCGAATTATTTATTAATGGCTGCTGGAGCATGGATTAGTGCTGCTTCTCTTGGACTTCTTCGCTTAACACAATACCTTTTTGGCTTATTGAATATCTTTTTGCAAGCCTATGAGAATTATGCTGTTCCCAAAGTAGCTGCATGGACAGGACGAGCCAATGAAAAAGCCTCTTTTGTTTTAAAAATATCTGCTGCATTCTTAATTCCAGTTGCATTTTTGTTGATTTTATTAGCCTTGTTTTTTCCAACAGTTGCCAAACTTATCAGTCCTCAAGATATAACCGAACCGCTTCATATTTGGATTGCGCTTTTGTATTTACTCATCGTAATTGCATATCCAATTCGTGTATTAATTCGAGCATCAGGATTTAATCAAATTTATTTCCTCGCTCATGTTGTTTCTTTGATTTTTATTTTGATTTCAGCTGGCTTTCTTATTCGGAATTATCAATCTGCCGGTATTGTGGTTGGCATGATGCTAAGTCAGGTACTCATGGCGAGTATCTGGATTATTTTCCTTTTTCATAAAAAACAATTCACATGGAAATTATCCACATCGCACTAGGGAAAGTTAATCCTCAGCGAATGAATGGTGTAAACAAAGTGGTTTACAACTTAGCTACAGAGCAAGCTAAGGCTGGAGTACCTGTGCAGGTTTGGGGGATTTCGCATTCAATAGTTCACGATTATCCAGAGCGTAATTTTAAAACAGTATTATTTCAAAAAAGTAAATTCCCTTTTTTCATGCCTGCTCAAATGAAAGAGGCAATTCGCTCCACTTCTAACGATGTGGTTTTTCATCTTCATGGAGGTTTTATTCCCGTTTTTTATTCTATCGCCCGATTTCTACATGCCGAAGGGAAAAAGTTTATTTTCACTCCTCACGGAAGTTATAATCGTATAGCATGGCGCAAAAGCGGTACATCCAAAGCGATTTACTTTCGTTTGTTTGAACAATCTATGCTTCAAAAGGCTGCTATTGTTCACGTTTTAGGTAAAAGTGAATCGGATGGATTAAATCAACTATTAAAAGGAATTCAAATTCAACGAGTGCCTTATGGATTTGAATTATTTGGCGAACATGCAGCAGCGATCAATCCTGCCTCTTCAAATTTCCTCATTGGATTTTGCGGTCGGGTTGATATTTATACCAAAGGCTTAGATGTTTTACTTGACGCTTTTGCATTATTTCTGCACGAAGTTCCAACGGCTCAACTATGGATAATTGGTGACGGACCAGAACGTGCATCCTTAGAACAACGTGCCGATTCGCTCGGAATCAAAGAGAAAATTACCTTCTGGGGAAGTCGTTTTGGTGCCGAAAAAGATGGTTTACTTGCACAATTGAATCTATTTGTACATCCAAGTCGTAATGAAGGTCTGCCTACAGCCGTGCTAGAAGCAGCATCTATGGGAATACCTTGTTTGATTTCAGAAGCAACGAATCTGGGTGACGAAATTCGTCAGTCTAAGGCTGGTATTGTTATAAGCGATACGAATAAAACAGAAATGTTAGAAGGACTTATAGCATCCTATCGCATGTATATTCATACTGCACCTCAGGAATTGCAAGTTCGTTCTCGTTCCATGGTGGAATCCAATTTTAATTGGAAGAAGATTTTAAGTGATTTTAATTCGATATACCAGCGTGCTTTGAGTATATGATACGTTCGGAAGCTGATAAACTTAAATTCTTTAAACGGCTGCAAACTTTGCTGCTGATTATCCTGTTTATCAAACTAGCCGGATTTTTTACTTGGAGCGAGAATATCAATATTACTCGTGTAATTAAAATTATCACCCGATTTAGCATGACCATGTTAATCATCTGGGTGAGAAATTACATCGTTGATCATGGTGCTTCTTCAAAAATATCTTGGAAATTCGGGTTAAGTCCATTTTTATATGCTTCCTATTTAGGACTCGGATTAATTTCTTTTCTCTGGTCAACTAACCTGGGATACAGTTCTCTTCAGTGGATAATGGATTTTGAAGGATTAGTTTTCGCTTACTTTTTTATCCAGTGTTTTATTTTACTCGACGGATATTTCCCTGATTGCGGAATTAAACTGTACCATGTCACTGGGAATGCAGTGTTCCTTATGATTCTTATCTTCTTGGTTGGTATGTATATCAACCCAGATGATTTTTATCGACTCACACATGGTGGAGAAGAAGCTCGATTAGGTGGATTTTTCATGAATCCTAATGAACTTGGGATGTTATGTGCTGTAGGTATTTCTTGCCTCATTTTTAATTTATATCGAAATCACCGTAAAGTTTGGACCATCATAAAAGTTCTGCTTTTGCTTTGGGCATTGGTATTAACAGGTTCTCGTTCCAGTACAATTGGAGCTTTATTAATTGCCTTTTTCCATATTCGTCAAAGTTCTAATGTGAAATTAAAAATTGCCATGTATGCTTCGTCGTTTATGGCTATTCCAATCGCATTAGAAAAGATGATTGTGAAAGAAAATGCTGGTGGATTGGATGAAGTAATGTCGATGACCGGACGACTACCATTTTGGCAAGCACTTATCACAGAAGGATTACCCAAAGAACCATTTCTGGGTTTTGGATTCATGCGAATTGCCTACAAAGATTATTTTCAAGGTGTGCACACCTATGCTGGTCAGATGACACATAATACGTTTATCCAAGTTTTAATGAATCTTGGATTTATTGGTTTTACCATTGTATTATTTCAATTATTCTTTACGCTAAAAGCGACCGTTACTGAAAAAGTAAATGATAAGAAATTGATGATACTCGGGATGTTTATTCCTATTCTGATAAATAGTTTTACCGAATTTGGAATCTTTGGTGAGACGAATTATGGTATTCTTTTTTATCAACTGATTATTTTTTATATCACTATGCAATTGCCAAATCAATTGAGTCTTCGCGAACGGGTGAAGCTTAAGATTAGGCAAAAGAAACATACATGGCTTCAATCTAAACAGCCTAATCATCTTATTTCTTCCTGATGGAAAATTCGGTTAATTTAGCCTTTACTATGTCCGATGCATCCATCCGAAATTCTGTTAATGAGCCGGATAAGATTACTGCTGAATTTAATTCAACACATCCGGATGAAATTCACATATTGTTGAAGTTTGGATTAATTCAAACAACTAATCCCACAATTTCAGCTATAGTTCATTATATCTGTAATACCGACGGAACTATTCGTTGGATGTGGCCAGCTAAATCTTCAAAACCTAATTTCATTCATTTTTACACTGCCTCAAATTTCAAAAGTCGAATTTTTGTATGGGCTGCTAAATCTGCATTTGCATGTGGATTAGGTGCTTTTTTCAAACAGGGAAAATTGGAATTAAATGGTTTTGAATTTACTTCTTTAACGAATTGGGCAGTATTTACTGGAACCGTTGGCCCAAACCGCAAAGCTATCTTGCGCAATCAAAATAATTCTGGTGATGTAGAATATAGGAAATTACCCTTTTCAGCTGAAGCAAAGCAAAACCTCATTCAAGAAAACCGTGCTTTACTGAAATTGAAATCTTCTCAAGCAGAGAGATTTTTCGACTATCCATTTAGCACTTCATTAAATGAGGATGAAGTATTTGGACAAACATCTTTAGTTGGAAATCACGCTGTTTCTGTTCCCTTGCCCAATCAACTCGATTTAATTGGATTTACCAATTGGCTTTCAGATGGTTTGCAACAATCAGCTCCAGATATTTCGATTTCAACTTTTCAAACTC
>Ga0209097_10000770_pt1 | contig 29452 bp, 13 predicted proteins | sample AD_UKC052_MetaG_FD_184419 | JGI IMG/M metagenome (GOLD analysis project Ga0209097, IMG submission 184419) | Active sludge microbial communities of municipal wastewater-treating anaerobic digesters from USA - AD_UKC052_MetaG (SPAdes) (version 2) | ecosystem: Engineered > Bioreactor > Anaerobic >... | reverse complement strand
TAATTTCATAAACACCATCGGTGTCGTTGCCATCCACCGTCGGAACACCCGTCACGCAAGGCAGGGTGCCTGCGGTAACGCCGCAGCCTGCGCATTCGATCGTGATGTCGTCCGGGATGTTGACGTCGTCCAGATCATATGGTTCCAGGTAGAATATTTGTGTGCATTGCGCCGAATTACCGTACGCATCTTTCGCCGTCCAGGTACGCTCGATCCGTGCTATTCCACATGGGCCGCCGTCGATGTAGATGTCTTTTTTGTAGAGGTTCGCACCCGGCACGTTCGGGCCGTTTACGATCGTCGTGATAACTCCGGCACAATTGTCCGTAGCAACCGGTAGCGGTGTGGCAATGCTACCGTTCAGGATACCATCTTTATCGGCACAGGTAAACGTGCATCCAATGGTCGGTTCAGTTGCCGTACATGGGCATTCCAGCACAGGCGGCAATTTGTCTTCAATGGTAATGATTCCCGTGCAGAAATTATTGTTGCATTCATCCGTAATCCGAACCCGCAGGGTTTGACCCACATTGGCGCAGGTGAGTGGATTGGGCACAGGCTGGTTGGTTACCAGCGTAGTGATCGTTACCGTGAACAAATCCGCTTCATTCGCATTTTCTCCCTCCAGAATCATTCCGGGAAGGATAAAAGCCAATCCGTTTTCATTCAGCGAAACCTGCACCTGGTCATTGCAGACGATCGACTGGTTTTGCCGAACCGTTACCAGCACGTCGTCTACATCCGAGCAAGCGAAGGCATTGGTTACGCGCAAGGTATACAAGGTGGAAGTTGCAGGCGTAGCAGCGGGATTACAAATATTCTGATTCGACAGCCCGGCAGCCGGCGTCCAGAAACAGGTTGTTCCGCCGCTGCCGTTCAAGGTCACGGAAGCGCCTGCACAAATAGCCACGTCGGCGCCCGCATCCGCCAGCGGCGTCGGATTGACCGTCAAGGTAACCGGAGCCGAAACAAATTCCAGCGATTGCACGTTGGTCACTTTGGCGTAAACCGTTGCGGAAGGGCTCACGTAAGAACCCGGATTGTTGATCGGAATGGTCAAGTTGATATCCGAAAACCAGGTCACCGCCACCGTTTCCGTATTTCCGGCAATCACCGTAGCCGTCACGCTGTTCAAATTGAACACCGCTGTAAGCCCGTTCGGTACCGTAGCACAAGCAGTGATAGCAGCCGGGTTGGCAATCGGAATGACCTGATCCAGCGGACAGTTGTACGAATCCGTAGCCGGGTTATTACCCACGTACATATTTACCGAAGGCGCGTCGTTGACGCTGGCCGACATTTCATTGTTGATGTTGATGCCCGCGTTGTTGAAAAGCGCGTTGCGGATCGCATTGTTGTTGACATGCACTTCCAGCGCACCGCCGATACAATCCTCGGGCACGCTAAACGAAAACAGCGAAAGCGGCTGGTTCGCCACAAAAACAGGCGTCGGCGAGTCCTGCAAAATACACTGGTAAACGTCCCGCCCCTGCAGGTCGCCTGCATTAAAGCCAAAACCCGCGTAGTAAGCAGGCGTTATCTTTTCAATTCGCCAGGTTCCGGTTATGTTATTAAACGAACCGGATGCGGGAAGAACCGGGATACCCGGACTCGTCAGTGTACCGGCGGGCAGATAAAATGTAAAAACGGCGGTCGCAATCGTCACATTTCCCGAACTTACTGTCGGATACGCCACGGCGGTAAACTGGAAAGGATTATTGACGTCCTGCACCAGGCCGTACGTCAGGCTCTGACTTTTTAAGCCTGTTGCTCCCATCAAAAACAGGAACCCGAATAAGCAATAAGTGAAAATTTTATTCATGAGTGTGAACAACGGATAAGGATGGAACGATGAAAGAAAATCCGGGAAAACACGGTTATTCTTCCGATTAAACAAGGCAGGCAAGGCGAGCCATTGCCCGCCCTGCCTGGAAATCATTCATTATTCTGCAAGTTGCTGACGAATCACATACGTCTGACTCCGAAGGATGTTTTTCGCATGGCTGTCGACATTGTTGAAGATAAAGTCCATGTCGTTCTTCTGTCCGGCGAAAATCGCAGACCCATCCATGTTCACATCCCCCGTGAAATATCCATTGTAGATATACAATTGAGAATGCAAAACAGCATTGCCGGGCGCCTGATCCACCTGATTGAAAGCCGTATTTTTATCATTGTCCTGACCTGCGTAAATCACTGATTTATCGACGTTGACGTTCCCCGCCCACAGGGCAAAAGCGCCTGCTACCGTTGCTTGTTCGAAACCGTTCAGGCCTGTACCGTCGTCCCAAAGGGCGGCCGCCAGACTGGTAAAGTCCACAACAGTACCTGCATTTGTGAGTGCAGCGGAAGCGGCAGTCATGGTGCCAAGGTGGTTGCGGTGCCGTACGGACACATAGAAACTGCCGGGCAGGGTATTTTCAAATACCAGCGGCGAAACGCCGTCGATGTCAACTACGTCGCCATCGCGTTGCAGGAGCGCTGAACGTGTTTTTACAACGGTGGCAGGATTGGACGAACTGCGCAGTTCCACAAATACCCAGTCGACGATGGAGTTGGCGCCATTGTTGGCAAAAACAACTGCCGTGTTGCCCACCGTTTCACCACCCGGATTGCCGACGTGTACGAAGCCCGGCATAGCGGAATAAGGTTCAACCGAGGGGAGGCGGTTCAATTGACGCAGCGTATCGCGCATCAGCATGCCGTTTGTGCCGAAGAGCGCACCCTGGAGGCGCATTTTAGCCAGCAAACGAACGCTCGTGGCGTTTACCGTTACCGTTACCGTAGCCTGATCACAAAGAATTGGAGTTCCGTTGTCGCAAATGGAATAGGTAAACATATCGGTGCCGACGAAATTCGCATTCGGCGTATACGTCACCACACCCGTCACATTATTAACTGAAACACTGCCGTTTGCCGGGCCGGTTACGATCGTTACGCTACCCAGGTTAAGGCCTTCCACGTCGGTGTCGTTTGCAGGAACGTTGATAGGGGTAGGCGTATCTTCATTGATCGTCACCACATCATTTACTGCATTGGGGGCGTCGTTCACGGAATTCACCGCAACTGTGATGGTGGCCTGTGCGCAGAGCACCGGTGTAGGCGTACCTGTATCGCACACGTTGTAATTGGTCGTGGCGGTGCCGAAGAAGTTGGCGTTCGGCGTGAAAGTCACCGTACCATTTCCGTTATAAACGAACGTACCACCCGCTACTGTCACCGACGTCTGGATTCCTGCCAGCCCCGGGTTCAGATCCACGGAAGCCAGATCGATCGTGCCGTCGGTATCGGTATCATTTCCGGTAATACTGAAAGTAGTTGCCATGTCTTCCGGCGTCGTCTGGGTGTCGTTGTTCGCTACCGGAGGGTCGTTCACTGCATTGACGGTAACCGTAATCGTAGCCTGATCGCACTGGGCCGGTGTCGGGGTGCCCGTATCACAAACCTGATAGTTCACAGTAGCCGTGCCGTTGAAGTTGCTGTTCGGCGTGAAGGTCACCGAGCCGCCGCCATTGTAGGTAAACGTACCACCCGGAACCGTGAAGGTTGTTTGAATGCCCGGTGTAACCGGATCCAGATCGAACGTTGCCGGGTCGATGGTACCGTCCACGTCCGTGTCGTTGGCAGTGGCATTAAACGTTACTGGTGCGTCCTCGTTGGTAGTAACAGGGTCGTTCACGGCATCGGGTGCATCATTTACTGCATTTACCGTGACGGTAATGGTTGCTTGCGCGCATTGAACAGGCATCGGCGTACCTGTATCGCATACGTTGTAAGGCGTCGTAGCAGTACCGTTGAAATTGGCGTTCGGCGTGAAAGTCACTGTACCGTTTCCGTTGTAAACGAACGTGCCGCCTGCTACTGTCACAGAAGTCTGGATGCCTGCCAGGCCCGGATTCAGGTCCACTGTAGCCGGATCGATTGTGCCGTCCACATCCGTGTCATTGCCGGTGATATTGAAGGTGGTCGACATGTCTTCCGGGGTCGACTGGCTGTCGTTGTTCGCAACCGGCGGATCGTTCACCGGCGCCACGTTGATCGTCACTGTGGCCTGGTCGCACTGGTTCGGCGTACCGCCGTCGCAGTAAGAATAAGTAAAACTGTCGGGTCCGTTGAAGTTCGGGTTTGGCGTGTAGGTAAACGTGCCGTCAGGATTCAGCACTAACATGCCGTTTGCCGGAGGTGTTACCACGGTAATGATCGTCATCGGTCCGTCCGGGTCGGTATCGTTGGTAGAAACATTGCCCGTCAGCACGTTGTCTTCCGTCAGCGGATAGGTATCCGGAATCGCATCTGGCGCGTCGTTCACTCCATTTACCGTAACCGTGATGGTGGCCTGTGCGCACTGCACCGGCGTCGGGGTGCCGGTATCGCACACGTTGTAATTGGTCGTGGCGGTGCCGTTGAAGTTGGCGTTTGGTGTAAAAGTCACCGTGCCGTCGCCATTGTATACGAACGTGCCGCCCGCAACCGTCACAGAAGTTTGAATTCCTGCCAGGCCCGGGTTCAGGTCTACGGAAGTCAGATCGATTGTGCCATCCACATCCGTATCGTTGGCTGTAATATTGAACGTGGTCGCCATGTCTTCCGGCGTCGTCTGGCTGTCGTTGTTCGCTACCGGAGGGTCGTTCACTGCATTAACAGTAACCGTAATGGTTGCCTGATCGCACTGTGCCGGGGTCGGTGTGCCCGTATCACAAACCTGATAGTTCACAGTAGCCGTTCCGTTGAAGTTGCTGTTCGGCGTGAAGGTCACCGAACCGCCGCCATTGTAGGCAAACGTACCACCCGGAACCGTAAACGTTGTTTGAATGCCCGGCGTAACAGGATCCAGATCGAATGTTGCCGGGTCGATTGCCCCGTCCACGTCCGTGTCGTTGGCAGTGGCATTAAACGTGACAGGTGCGTCCTCGTTGGTAGTAACAGGGTCGTTCACAGCATCGGGTGCATCATTTACTGCATTTACCGTGACGGTAATGGTTGCTTGCGCGCATTGAACAGGCATCGGCGTACCTGTATCGCATACGTTGTAAGGCGTCGTAGCCGTACCGTTGAAATTGGCGTTGGGCGTGAAGGTCACCGTACCGTTTCCGTTATACACAAACGTGCCGCCCGCTACCGTCACCGAAGTCTGGATTCCTGCCAGCCCCGGATTCAGGTCCACCGAAGTCAGGTCGATCGTGCCGTCCACATCCGTATCGTTGCCGGTAATGTTGAAAGTGGTCGCCATATCTTCCGGGGTCGACTGGCTGTCGTTATTCGCTACCGGAGGGTCGTTCACCGGCGCCACGTTGATCGTCACGGTCGCCTGGTCGCACTGGTTCGGCGTACCGCCGTCGCAGTAGGAATATGTGTAGGTATCCGGACCGTTGAAGTTCGCGTTCGGGGTGTAGGTAAACGTACCGTTAGGGTTCAAAACCAATGTACCGTTTGCCGGAGGCGTTACTACGGTAATGATCGTCATCGGGCCGTCCGGGTCGGTGTCGTTGGTGGAAACGTTGCCCGTCAGCACGCCGTCTTCCGTCAGCGGGTACGTATCGTTCATCGCATCGGGCGCGTCATTCACAGCATTTACCGTAACCGTGATGGTGGCCTGTGCGCACTGCACCGGCGTCGGGGTGCCTGTATCGCACACGTTGTAATTGGTCGTTGCGGTTCCGTTGAAGTTGGCATTCGGTGTGAAGGTCACCGTGCCGTCGGCATTGTACACGAACGTGCCGCCCGCTACCGTCACCGACGTCTGGATTCCTGCCAGACCGGGGTTCAGGTCTACGGAAGTCAGATCGATCGTGCCATCCACATCTGTGTCGTTGGCTGTAATGCTGAACGTGGTCGCCATGTCTTCCGGTGTCGACACGTTGTCGTTCAGGGCAACGGGCGGATCATTTACAGGAAGTACATTGATCACTACGGTGGAGGTATCGCAGCCGCCGTTTCCGTCGCAGACCTGGATACAAAGCGTATCGGGGCCGTTCGCATTCGGATTCGGCGTATAGGTCAGGCAATATTGTGTAGTGGCAGGGTTGGTCAGGTTACTGATCACCCCAATATCGGGAAGGCATACGGAGGTGACTGTGAAAGTGGTATTGTCCACATCCGTGATCGGCAGACAAAACGAAAACGGCGTGTCTTCATTTACCGGCGCAGTGGAGTTGGGTACCGTCGGAGCGTCATTCACAGGGGCGACAACGATGGTAACAAGCGCTATATCGCAATCGCCATCCGCGTCGCAGATCTGGTAATTCAGCGTGACTGTGCCGTTAAAGTTGGCGGGCGGCACGTAGTTGATCTGGTCGTCGGTCGGGTCGTTGGGTGTTCCGTTGTTGTTCACAGTAGCAGTGCCTACTGCCGGCGGCGTGGTGATCACGATGGGTCCGGTAGCGGGAATATTGTTGCCGAAATCGTCGTTGCCAGTCACGTTGACAAGAATGGAATTGTCTTCGTTGACACTCACCATATCGTCCACCGCATCCGGCACGTCATCGAGCGGGCAGTTGTACAATGCAGGGTTGGTGATGTTTCCTTTGTAAATATCCGTCGAAATAGCATCGTTGACACTCACCGACATCTGGTTGTTGATATTGATGCCGAAAGCGTTTAACAGTGCCTGGCGGATGCTGTTGTTATTGGTATGCACCTGAATGGCGCCATTCATACAATCGGATGGTACCCGGAAGGTAAACAGTTGTATCGGCTGTCCGGAAGTGGTGATAGGTGTAGGTGAATTTTGCAGGACGCACTGGTAAACGTCGTTTCCAAGCAAATCACTGGCCGGATTTCCGGTTGTGGCATATAAGGCAGGCGTGATTTTTTCAATCCGCCAGCTGCCTGTGATGTCCGTAAAAACGCCGGTCGCAGGAAGTACCGGAATAGCCGGGCTCAATACGGTACCGGCCGGAACATAAAAAGTGAATACGGCAGTCGAAATCGTGACGTTGTTGGAAGTAAAGTTGGGGTATGCTACTGCGGTGAGCCGGAGCGGATCCATGGTATTCTGCAAAATGGCATACCGGATGGAGTCCTGCGCGTTGATCACACTGCTCCAGCATAGCAGGCTAACCAGGAAGAATAACGGGAGTCGAAATCGTTTCATATTAAAGTTTACATTTTTCAGAAAGAGAATACAGATGGGCGCAAAAGCATGGTGCAAGAGGGCTATTGTTGCGGTATTTGTTGGCGGATAATGAAAGTCTGGCTGCGGAGGACGTTCCTCGGATGGGTATCCACATTGTTGAAAAGGAAATCCACGTCATTGTTCTGGCCGGCGTAAATGGTGCGGGCATTCAGGTTGCCGTCGCCTGTGCGATATCCGGAAAGAATGTAGGTCTGCGAATGCAGGATATTTCCGGGCGCCTGATCGACCTGGTTAAAAACAGCATCCTTGTCGTTCGATTCTCCGGCGAAAATGACGCCTGCATCTACCCTGCTGTTGGCCGCCCAAAGGGCATATTTTCCACTGATGGTTACCTGTTCGAAGCCGTCGAGATTGGTTCCGTCGTCCCAGAGCGGCGTACTCAGGCTCGAGAAATCCACCACATTTCCACTTGCCGCCAGTGCTGCGGCATTGGCCGTCATGACGCCCAGGTGGTTGCGGTGGCGAATGGATACGTAATAAGACGCAGGGGCCGAATTGGCAAAAAATACCGGCGAAATTCCGTCCACTTCCACCACATCGCCATCGCGCTGTAACAGGGCGGATCGTGTGGCAACCACCGAATTGAAGTTGCCACCATTGCGCAATTCGATAAATACCCAGTCGACGATGGAATTGGCGCCGTTGTCGGCAAAAACGGTCGCCGGCGCGGAAACGGTTTCACCGCCGCCGCCGTTGACATGCGCGAATGCACCCAGCGCTGCATAAGGCTCCGTTACCGGAATCACGTTTACAGGCGTACGCAGGTCGTCGCGCATCAGTCCGTCGACATTTCCCAAAAGCGCTCCCTGCAACTGCACCCGAACCGACAATGAAAGGGAGCCCGCCGCTACGGTGATGGTAACAGTGGCCTGGTCGCAAGCGGGGGTGGGAGCGGCGCCGTCGCAATAGGAATAAACAAAACTGTCCGTTCCATTAAAATTGGTATTCGGCGTGTAGGTAAACGTACCGTCCGGGTTCAGCATGAGTGTGCCGTTGGCAGGCCCCGACACAAGAGACACAACCACTGCCGGGCCGTCGGGATCGGTATCATTCGATACGACATTACCCGACAGTGGCGTGTCTTCGTTCATAGTGTAAGGGTCCGGATTCGCGACCGGAGGGTCGTTTACCGGAGCCACGTTGATAAATACCGTAGCGTTGTCGCAATCACCGGTGCGTTCACAGATCCTGTAAACCAATTGGTCGGATCCGATATAGTTATTGGCGGAAGTGTATACGATGGTGTCGTCTGTCGGGTCATTGGGGGTGCCGTTGTTGTTGACGGTGGCCGTGCCGTGGGTGGGAGGCGTTACGATGGTGATGGCCGAAGTGGAAGGGCCGTCGTCGCCGAAACTGTCGTTGACCAGTACATTAATTGGTACCGGCTCGTTCGAATCGACCGTCACGTTGTCGTCATTGGCCGCAGGCAGCGGATCGCAGCCATCCGGCTGCCCGTCGCCGTTGGAGTCCAGGTTATCCGAACTGCCGCAACATTTGTCCACACAATCGGGCGCGCCGTCATTGTCCGAATCGCCGTACACGAATGCGCCGTACACGTTGGTGGAAGTCAGCACCGAAGCCAGGCCGCCCATACTCAACTGCACCTCGTCAAACGTCAGGGTGGTCTTCATGGTGATCTGGCTTAGGCCGCTCGCCGCGTTCAATACCTTTGCCTGTAGCAATCCGCTGCCGCTGAACTGGTCGCGCTGCACACCATTGAGAAAGGTGGTGATCCGGATACCCGACAAAACCGTTACGTCGGCAATATTGAAGTTGGAAGAAATGGTATAACCGGCCACATAACCGGCAGGAATCGTTTGCCTGGTCTTAACCGAAACACTGCCGCGGGCTGCCAGTACGCCGCCGGTAATGTTGATGATGGCATAGTTGGAAGAACTGTTGTCGATCAGGTCGCCCAGTCGCGTGACCGAACAATTCACACATGCGCCGCCGGTAATACCGCTGTGGTCGTAAGAGATCTGTCCGCAATAAGTGGCGTCACTCGCAATCAGGTCCTGCGAGCACAGGTCCGCATCTCCCAGGTTCGGGCAGCCTGCGGCGGGCTCTTCAAATGCATAATAAACGCGGATGGAACTCAGCGCACCCACCACGGAAGTGACCACCAGTTCCACTTCATCGAAAGAAAGGGTAGTGACAAAACTGAGCCGTTGCTTATTGCCGTTTCCGGTGAGTACCGAAGCGCCCAGCAGGCCGTTGCCAACGGTAGCCGTTTCCCGCAGAACATTGTTTTGATAGGTCCGGATCTGTAGTGTGGTGAGCGCTGTCGCATCCAGTAATCCACCTACTGCCTCTACCAGGAAACCTGTTCGACAGCCCGCCGGATAAATTTGGGTGGTATCTTTTACGGAAATAACCGACGTAGCGGTGAGCACCCCTACCCCGATCATATAGGTCGAATAATTGCTTAAATCGCCGTCGATGGCTGCTGTACCGCCGCCGCACAAGAGGCAAATACCGCCTGTGAGCCCTATTTGGTCTATGATGACGCCATACCCCGTGATCGGGTTATTGCAGGCATAATCCAGATTTTGTTCCTGGTGATTGATGTAAACAGTGTCCCGGCAGGCACCTTCTGTGAGCACGAAACCGTAAATACCGCTGGCAGATAAACCCGTAACGGCGCCACCGGAACTAACAGCAGCCACCGAAGGGTTGCCGGGCAGGGCCGACCAGGTTTGACCCACACCGGCAGCGGGTAATTGCGCTGTGGTGGTGACCGGACATGCCGTCAGATCGGTCCCCGCATTGACCGTACACACCGCCGCGTCGCAGCCATTGGGAATTCCGTCGCCGTCTGCATCGAGGTTGTCGTTTTGGCCGGCGCACTTGTCCACGCAATCCACAAAACCGTCGTTATCGCTGTCGGGACGTACAAATGCGTAGTAAGCGCGTACATCTACTCCTACAGCGATGAGCCCGCCGTCGATGCGCAGTTGAATTTCATCGAAGGGCATCGTCGTTTTGAAACTGATCGCCTGCAAATCGCCGCCGAGCACCGTCAAATCTGCCAGCGTTGAAAATGATTTTGTTTCCTGCGGATTGCCCCCGAGGTAGGTCCTGATAGACATTCCGCCGAGCACCTGAACACTTAACAGTCCCAGCAGCCCGTTATCGCGAATCACAAACCCGGCATCGTATCCGGCGGGAATCGGTATGTTGTTGGCCGCTTTCACCGAAACGCCCAGTACGGCGCCAATACCGAGCCCCATCGCAAGCCGGGCGAAATTGGTAGTGTCGGCGTCGACGGCACGCACCGTATTGGTTACACATAACAAACAAATGCCACTCAGTGTACCCGAATGGCTGTTTTCGATCGCCGGGTTATAGACAGAACCCGTAATTACTTTGGTGCTGCAATTGTAATCGCAGCCGGTATGTTCTACAAAAGCATAGTATACGCGGACCGAGGAAAGAGCGTTCACCAGGCCGGTTTGCACCAGTTCCACTTCATCGAAATTCAGGGTGGAGAGGAAGGAAAGGCGCTGTTTTCCGGCGGATGCGCCCAGCACATTGATGTGCAGATTAGCGCCGCCGGTAAAGGTTTCCTGCAGCACGTTGTTGAGGTAGGTGCGTATCTGGAAACTACCCAGCACCCCCGTTCCGATCAAACCGCCTTGCGGTTCGATGACAAAACCGCCGCGTGTACCCGCATCGTAATCCTGTACGATATCCTTGATGGAAACAATGGAAGTGCTCACCAGGATTGCGGTCGGATTGAACGCGGAATAATTGCTCAGGTCGCCGTCCACCAGGTTTTTTACATCGGCATTGCCACACAGCACACAGGCTACACCGCCGGAAAGGTCGTCGATGACTACGTTTTTGCCGGTAAGCGGATCGTTGCAAACGGAGGGTGTCACCTTTCCCGTTCCTTCGGAAGCGGATTGGGTTATTTCACCGGAAACCGCAGATCCGAAATACATCGCCCCGGCGCCCAGCAAAGGGTCCGGGGTGGCCAATGGCCGGTTTTCGACCAGGCTGTCGGGGTCTGTTCTGAAGGTACAAACTGCACCGGCGGCAAACAGGGGGACGTTGCATACGCCGGCGCAGATCAGGACATAAAACAGAAAAAAAATAAAGGGAGACTTCCGCCTTTCGGACTGACTATGGAAAGGGAGATTTTTTCGATTTAATTGTACGGTTTGACGTCTGGCAATACACTGCAAGACATCCCGGGTAACAGGAGTAAATAGTTTCATCAATCCGAGATTATTTAGGCGAAACAGCGATACAGGATCAGCGGGCGGGGGAGCACGGTGATCGGATTAGTATGTGTGTGAAAGCACAAAAGGATTAAAAATGGTGGGGGATTATTTCATAAACAGGGTGTTCAAAACCTGCCTAATACCTTGAATTTCAATTATTTATCCGAATCACAATCCGCCCTGACAATCCACTTTACACAATCGGGCGCGAGTTTTCGAAAAATGGGAGGAATACTCCAGGGGATTAAAAAAATCGGGATATCAAACGATTCGACTTCCCTGTGTTCAGATGTATTATTTTTCAGTTGCGAGGGTCGGGTTTTCATAGAAGGAGGACATTATCAACTTGAGGCAGTGCATAGCGATCACCTGATAGCGAGGCTATCATATGGTACCGGCACTAAAAAACAGGGTAAGCGGAACTCCAAAAAAAGAAGGAAGAAGCGTGGTGGGTTTCTCCCTTCTTATCGGAAATAAACCGGGAAGATCAACGGCTCAATGGCCCAAAACATCCACGTTGTTGATTCCCTTGAATTTTCTGTCTGACAAAACGGTTAAGGAAATTTTGTGAGACAAAGGCTTGAACTGAAGAGTAGATACTACCATGAGAGGATGATTTACAAGAATGAAACACGAGTTGCTTTGCTCCAAAGTTAGGCGCATGCCCTTTTTCCAAAAAAGGACAAAAAACCCGTTTTCTTACGCATCATGTAAATTCAAAATGTGTAATTAATTTATATAGATGTAAATAGATAGAAAATAGAAAGCGTTTTCTAGGCAAGAATTTAACGCTCGTTTAATATGTGAAACTACAAATCGATCCGGCCTTCCCAGTATCGGCGCAGTAATGCACTTTTGGATTTGATATGCAGTTTTTTATAAATATTCTTGACATGGTAACGTACCCCGTTTATAGAAATATTAAGCGCATCCGCCACTTGCTGGTATGACAGGCCGTCTACCAGAAACCGGGTCACTTTCAATTCCTGGTCGGAGAGCGATTCGGTGTTTTTTTCCTTGGCCTTGGGTTGGAAATAGGAAATGATGCGCCGTGCAACGGAAGGTGTAAGGGCGCAGCCACTGTTCTCTTCGATGGAAAGCAGGGTGGTTTCGAGTTCGGCCAGGTCGCCGTTTTTCAGCAGGTAGCCGTTGGCGCCGGCACAGATACATTTGAAAATCGTATCATGGTCATTTACCACAGTGTGCATAACGATTTCGGCATCAGGAAGCAGGTTTCGGATAGCCGGCAGCCCCTCCAACCCGGATACGGCCGGAAGATTGATGTCGAGCAGTACGATATCGATCTCCATGAACGGCCGGAAAAAATGCTGAAACCTGGCAATGGAGTCGACCACCAGGGCGCAATAAATCCGGTTATTCTTTTTGAAAAAGTCGGTCAGTTCTTCCCGCAACATGGGGTCGTCTTCAATAATGGCTATGTTGAGCATAACGAAGGGGGGAAGTTGGTGAGGAGTTGAGATGTTGAGGGGTTGAGGAGTTGAGGAGTTGAGGGGTTGAGGAGTTGAGGGGTTGAGGAGTTGAGATGTTGAGGGGTTGAGGGGTTGAGGGGTTGAGGACCCTCCTGTTAGTTTTTAAATATATTAAAAATAATCAAAGTAGTTCTCTGCAAATTTTCGGCCATTTCTTTCTGTTCGATCCGGCCATTCACCTGTTGGAGGCGCCTTTTAAGGCTTTCCATGCCCCGGTGACCCGATATCGTGGCGTATTCGTTGGTTTTTTCAATGTGCTCATTCAGCATTTCCAGTTCGAACCGGCCCGATTCCAAAAGGGTAATCTGGAAAACAACCTGTCTCGGCGGGGAATGTTTGATCATATTCGTGAGTAGCTCCTGATAGATCAGGATGAGGTGATGCCGCATCTTCAGGTTGATTTCCCGGTCGGGGAGGTTTTCAGGAATACGGAAAACGTAGGATATATTGAGCGGATGCAGGTAATCGTCGGCAAAATCTTCCATCCTCGTCAGCAGGTTCGACATTTTGTCTTTGGTAGGGTCGACCGTCCAGATCATGGTATGCAAAGACAGGAGTGCTTCCCGCGTGATACCCACCAGTTTTTGCAGGGCCGTATTGTAAGGTTCTTGTCCGGGCGGTTGGTTCAACCGCGCAACTTTCTGGGCCAGGATGCTGATAATGTTCAGTTTGTTGCCAATATCGTCGTGCAGGTCGTCGGCTATTTGCCGGCGGATCTCCTGTTCCTTCAAAACGCGCCGCACCCTCCAGAGGTACACCCGGTGCGCCAGCAGCAGGCAGGCCAGAAAAAGCAGGGCAATAAACCACAGGGTTTCATAAAACGGCGTCCGTACCGTCAGGGGAACTATGGCCGTTTCGCCATAATACCCGCCGGGATGCCATATCTGTACTTCAAACATGTATTGACCGGGGGGAAGTTTAAAATATTTGATTTCCCTTTCTCCGTTGGTAAATGTCCAGTTGTCGGATATTCCGATCAAACGGTACCGGAACCTGATCTTGTCACGCTGAACAAATTCATTTGCGCCCAGCAGAATTTCCACGTATTCCGGATACGGCCACAAAGACAAACCTTCCTGTGCGGGGTAAAAAGTCTGTAGCGTGTCGTGCCGGGAATTGTAGGCTTTTACAGTTGAAATGATGGTTTTATACACGTACGAATAAACCGGTACCGAATCGGGCCGGAAATGAACCATTCCGTTGAGGCCGCCGAAATACAGGGTTCCGTTTTTGACGTGTGCACTGGAGCCGGCGTTGAATTCGTCAAAAGGAAGTCCGTTTTCTTCAAAATAATTGCAAAAAGTACTGGAAACAATGTCGAACCGGGAAAGGCCGTGGTGGGTGCTAACCCACAATACGCGGTCCTGATCGCTGCCTTCCACGCGGCAGGTCACGTCGTTGCTGAGCCCGTTGGCGGTCGTGAGCCAGCGCCAGTGCCCGCGCCTGTACCGGCAGGCGATTCCATTGCCTTTAGTGGCCAGCCACAGGTTGCCGAAGCGATCCTGGTACAATCCGCTCACCACGATCCCTTTGGCATAGGGCGATTCGGGGTCCTGTTCGTAGCGGTTCCCGTTTTTATTAAAAAGCAGGCGAAACAAGCCGCTTTCCGTACCGATCCAGATACTGGAATCGCGATCGGCGAGAATGGACCGGATGACGGGCTTTTCAAATTTCCGTCCGCTGACCGGATCCACAAATACTTCGAAAGAATCAGGGGTTTCAGGCGTGTTGTGCAATAACTCCTCATACGTTCCTGCCCATAATACGCCCCGGAAATCTTTGCACAACGACAAGGTATGATAGGCGCCCGAACCGGCCGGTTTGGTGGTAACGATGCTGTTTTTCCGGATCTGACTGGACTTAAAATCCCATTTTCCGATCCCGTTTTCCATTTCGAAAGCCAGCAGGCAGGAATCGGGGGCGGTCTGCAAAAAACTCCACACGCCTTTGAGCAAGGGAAAGTATTTCGTCCCGGTCCGCCCGGGCATGCCGCTGAATGTTCCGTTATACGTACTTGCCCACCAGGCGTCGGTCGAATCGGTATAAATACCACGAATTTCCTTGTTGCGGAGCACGGGAACGGAATGGAAAGCGGATGTTTTTTTCCGAATGATAAACAAACCGGAATTGGTGCAAAGCCCTTCCTGCCCGGCCTCCAGCCTCCCCGTAGAATTGAGCATAATCCGGTGACTTTGAAGGGTTTCAATCGTTTTCAAGGCAGGAAAATAATCATACAGGTCGCCTTCTGACAAAACCCATTCGCTGCGTTTCGGATCGAACTGGTACAGATTCCATGCAATATCCCAGCCGAGGGCTTTTGCACCTTCATACATCACGTATACCAGCCCTTTTACTTCCGGAACATTGTTGTGCACCTGCTCCAGCGTGTACCGGTGGGCTGATCCGGAACTGATATAAAGGGCGGCAGATTCGTGCGGCAGCAACCACACCGCGTCGCCGCGCTCCGGATCTGCCACCATTTTCACGTCCCGGTCGGCATCCACTCCAAACCAGGTGTTCATTTTCAGAATTCCGGAACCTGCAGCCTCCAGCCGGCACATCATGCCCGGGGTATAAGCGAAGTAAAAGCCGGATGCGCTTTTTTCAATTTGCAGGCAGTTTTTCAACGTTCCTTCCTGCAGGCCCAGGTCATTTTCGGGAATATTTTTTCTGCGTACCGGATCGATGGCACAGGTACCGTTGCGGGTGCAAACCAGGACGATACCCGATTCTTTTATTTCCTGGAGATCCGTAACCTGATGGTAGGGCAAATACTGGGGATCTGAACCCGGAATGTCGTAACGGCTCACCCTGAACCCGTCATAGGAATACAAGCCGTTGAGGGTACCGATCCACAACTGCCCTTTTGCGTCCGTACAGATGGCCGTGATCGACTGGTTTACCAGCCCGTCTTTCAAACTGATCCGGCGCATGTCGAAATCATTGATCGTTGTCTGACCGAAACCAGCCGTGTTTCCCGAAATACAAAACACGGCAAGCAGCAGATAAAAACGGAAACGCGCAATATGGATCGGGACAAATGGCATATTTGCCGGTATTTTCATGCAAACATATTCAATATTTGCTAATGAATTGCTTTTTGAAAAAGATCCGCTACATCCACATGTAGCGCAAGGGTCAATTAGATGGCCTCCTCCCGATTTCGGCCGCATACCGCTTATCTTTACCCCATTCGTTTCTCAAAGCAGAAAGCAGGCACTTCAAACAGGTATCTATACCCTGTTTATTCATCTCTCCTATTTATTGACCTGCCATTTTTTCAAACACATATTTTATATATCTGCTTTTTTCCCAACTGATTCTTTATTCCTCCCTCCTTCCTTCCTTTAATCCGCTCGTTACCTATGAAAATAAACCTCTTCCGACATGCAAGAACTCCTGGACTTAGTTGATTTTACCGAGAAAACGAAATTCAGATCGAACAGCCTTCTCGATGCCGTTATCCAGCCCGATTCACAAATGGGGAAAATTTACCACGCCATTGCCAGCGGATGCGTTCACTCGGACAAGGACATCATGGCGCTATTGCCTGAAATTTCGAGCGAATCCGGACTCATGACCTTGAAATCGCGCCTGAAAAACCGTTTGTGCGACATGGTTTTTCTGCTCGATTTCCGTGAAGAAAAGAACCCGGACCGCCAGACGGCTTTTGTGGAATGTACCAAAAAATGGAGTTCCGCCATGATTCTGATCAGCAAAAACATCCGCTCGGTCGGCATCAAACAACTGGAAAACCTGTTGCGCCACACCCTCGATTTCGAGTTCACGGAACTGAGTATGAATATCATCCGTACCCTCCAGTTGTACTTCAGCACTTCCAATATCGACACCAAAAAATATGAAAAACTGGATGCCCTCTACCAGGAAATGGAGGAAACCTGGTTTGCGGAACGCTCTGCGGAAAAACTCTACGGCGATTTGATGATGCACCACGTCAATACGCGTTCCGATAAAGAGGCCTCGTCGACCAAAGCGTTGGAACACTTCCAGCGCATCGAACCCGACATGCAGCGCTTTTCTTCTTTCAAGGTTCATTTTTTCGGCCGACTGATCGAAACACTCATTTACGATTGTCGCAACGACTACCACGCCATGGAAAAAGTGTGCGTCGATGCCATTCGTTTTTTCGAAGGCAAAAAGTACCGGAGCGAAATGGTGCAACAGGCGTTTTACTACAACATTATCACCTGCTGCCTGTATACACGGCAATTCGAAAAGGTGGAAAGTTATGCCCGGCAAATCGAAGCCGTACTGGAAACCAACTCATTCAACTGGTTCCGCATTCAGGAAATTCTCCTGATCACGGCCATGCACACGGAAAAATACGATGCGGCCTTCGACATCCTGATGAAGGTGCAGGCCAATCCTTACCTGCAAAGCCAGCCGCCGCAGATCATCGAGATCTGGAAGATTTTTGAAGCCTACGTATGGTATCTGATCTCCGTCAAAAAGATCGATGTGCCGGAAAACGAACTACCTGCCACACGCTTCAAGATCAGCCGTTTTCTCAATGAGGTGCCGCTGCTTTCCAAAGACAAAGGCGGCATGAATATCAGCGTGCTGATCATCCAGTTCCTGTTTTTCATTGCCAATAAAAAGGTGGCCGAATGCGAGAACCGCATCGACGCCATGAATAAATACTGTAGCCGGTACCTGAGCGACACGAATTCGCTGCGCAGCCAGTATTTTATCAAAATGCTGCTACAGGTTCCCCAATCCGATTTCAAACTGAAACTGATACACGGTAAAACCGAAAAGTATTACACGTTACTGCTCAACACGCCCTGGCATGCCGTGAATCAGCACCGCGAAGTGGAGGTGATTCCCTACGAAAACCTGTGGCCGATCGTGCTGGAATCCCTGCAATATCAACCCGCTTCGGGAGCGGGGGAGTTTATACCGCTCTATAGCGCTCAACGAATGAGTGCATAGAGGGAACGGGCCGGAAAACGCGCTTTTTTTTGAGGGGTTGAGGGGTTGAGGGGTTGAGATGTTGAGGGGTTGAGATTCAGCATTTCAATAGATGCTGAATCTCAACCCCTCATATCCTCAACATATCCTCAACCCTTCTATCTGCCCGTCAAATACGTCTTTTTGACCGTCAGATACGTGTTCCATACATCCGTTTACGTCTTTTTGACCGTCCAACACGTTTCCCACAAGGTCCGACACGTCTTGTTGACCGTCCGATACGTCTTACATACAGTCAAATAGGTTCCTTTGACCGTCGTTTACGTCCGACACGTATCTGAATAGGTCCTTCGACGTATTCTTTTACGTCTCGGACCTAAACGAATACGTTCCGGACCCAAACGAACAGGTGGGGAACGTATCCGTTTGGGTTGTATAACCTATTAGGATACGTAACGGACGTAAACGACGGTCAAAAGGACGTATTTGACGGGATAAAAGACGTATCGGACGCTCCAAAAGATGTATTTGGACGGGTTTACATGCCCGGTTCCAGCCAAGACTTGTAATACTTCCCGTCGTCGATCTGCATAGCGGCCTTCGTCAGGCTGAGCGGCGAGAATGTGTCGATCATCACGGCCAGTTCTTCCGTCACCGTTTTGCCGATGCTGCGCTCGTAGGCGCCAGGCGCGGGTCCGTGCGGAATACCCGCCGGATGCAGCGTGATGTGCCCCTGCTCGATGTTGTTGCGGCTCATAAAATCGCCGTCCACGTAGTACAGCATTTCATCCGAATCGATATTGGAGTGGTTGTACGGCGCCGGAATGGCCTTCGGGTGGTAGTCGTACAGGCGCGGACAAAACGAGCACACCACGAACGCCTTCGTCTCGAAGGTCTGGTGCACGGGCGGCGGCTGGTGCACGCGCCCCGTGATGGGCTCGAAATGGTGAATGGAAAAGCCGTAGGGGAAATTATAGCCGTCCCAGCCCACCACGTCGAACGGGTGCGTGGGATACAGCAGGTGGTGCAACTGCCCCTGTTTTTTCACTTTGATGACGAAATCGCCGCGCTCGTCGTACGTTTCCAGTTCGGTCGGGAGTTTGTAGTCGCGCTCGCAGAATGGCGAGTGTTCCAGCAGTTGCCCGAACCAGTTGCGGTAGCGTTTCGGCGTATAAATCGGGTGAAACGACTCGGTAAACAGGATGCGATTATCCGCCGTGTCGAAATCGATCTGGTAGATCATGCCGCGTGGAATAACCAGGTAATCGCCGTATTCGAAGTCGATATTTCCCAGAAACGTGCGCAATTTGCCCGAGCCTTTGTGGATGAACAGCAGTTCGTCGGCGTCGGCGTTTTTGTAAAAATACGAACGCAGCGACTGCCGGGGCGCTGCCAGCCCTATGTGGAGGTCCTTGTTGACGAGCAAAGTGGTGCGGCTGTCGAGAAAATCGTCCTGCGGCTGCACCTGAAAGCCCTGTAGCAGGCGGGCGGTCATGTTGCGCTCCACGGCAATTTCCGGGCGCAGGTCGTCGGTCTGCAAAATCTCGCGCACCATCGTGGGTCGGTTGACTTCGTAGAGCAGCGACGACATGCCGTCGAAGCCGATGGTGCCGAACAATTGTTCGTAATAGATCCCCTTGCCGTCCGGTTTTTCGAACACGGTGTGGCGGGTGCGGGGTATTTTTCCCAGTTTGTGGTAAATAGGCATGCTGAGGATTTTATTCGGTGGTGGTTGTGGCGGCGAAATTACGATTAACTACAGGGATATTTAACCACAAGGGGCACGAAGGGTTTTCACAAGGGACACAAAATTGGTGGACATCACGCTTTGTGGGTTTGTGCCCTTGTGGTTTAAAAAACTAATAACCACAAGGGCACCAAGTTTCGACGTCGCGCATAGTGCCCTTTGTGAAAACCCTTCGTGCCCCTTGTGTTTAAAAAAAAATCTATGTGGTTAAAAAAAACACTGCGCTTCATCTAACCTCTCCCATAAATCTTCCGAACCAACACAATTCTTCGTACCCTTGTCCAAATTCTCCCGCCGATCTGTCCGGAAAACCACCCGCCCCCGAAATAACATTCCGATTTCTTTGCATCACTCAACGGCTCAACCATCAACATGTACAAAAAAGCAGGGCTTTTCCTCCTCTTTCTCCGCCTGTTCGCCCCTACCCTTTCCGCCCAGATCCCCGTCACCGGCTACAACCACGTGGCGCTGTCGGTCAAAAACATCGAGGAAAGCGCCCGTTTCTACCGGGAAGTGATCGGACTGGAGCCCATCGAGGTGCCAGAACACCTGAAAGCCATCCGCTCGTGGTTCCGGATTGCGCCGGGGCAGGAACTGCACCTGCTGGCCGGGCGTACGTTTCCGGTGGCCAACAACGACCCCAACATGGCCCATTTTGCCCTCACCATCCTCGATGCCGACCCGGTGGAAGCCTACCTGAAAACGAAAGGCCTGCCCTACCTGCGGCAACAGCGTTTCGACGGCGCCTGGCAGATTTACATCGCCGATCCGGACGGCTATTTTATCGAACTGAACGAACCCAAGGTGCCGTGGAAATACCTGTTCAGCGGGAAAGACCTGTCGGGCTGGGACACGTACATCGGTCCACCCTTCGGCCCCGACGGCAAACCCGTTCCCGGCGCGCAGCCTGCCGGACTGAATAAAGACGAAAAGCAGGTTTTCAGCATCGTTACGGAAGATGGACAAAAGGCCCTGCGTATTTCCGGAGAACAGTTCGGCGGCATTTCCACCACCGAAGCGTACGAAAACTACCACCTGCAACTCCAGTTCAAATGGGGCAAACTGAAATGGGCGCCCAAAACCAACGATAAACGCGACAGCGGCGTGCTCTACCATGCCAACGGCCCGCACGGCGCAGACTACGGTTTCTGGATGCAATCGCAGGAGTTTCAGGTGCAAGAAGGCGACTGTGGCGATTACTGGGGTGTGGCGGGCGCTGCATTTGATGTGCCGGCGAAAAAACAGGGTGAAAAAGACTGGGTGTTCGATGCCAAAAGCCCTGTGCAGTCTTTTACTGAAAAAAGCGCCGCCGGCCGGCATTGTATCAAATCGCCGGAAGCGGAAAAACCCTCGGGCGAGTGGAACATGCTGGATATCTACGTGCTGGGTGATACGGCTGTGCATGTCGTAAACGGCAAGGTCGTGATGGTGCTGTACCACTCGCGCCGCCCGACGGCCAAAGGAGGTTTTGAACCGCTGACCAAAGGAAAAATTCAACTGCAATCGGAAGGCGCCGAGGTGTTTTACCGGAATATCAGGATGCTGCCGATTTCGGAGATTCCGGCGGGAGTTTTAACGCGGTGAGTCTTTTTTTTAAACCCAAGGGTGTTTTTTTTAACCACAAGAGTGTTTTGTTTTTTAACCACAAGGGACACAAAGGGTTTTCACAAAGGTCACCAAGCGCGACGTCGCGTTTTTTGCCCTGATACATTTGTGGTAAAAAAACTAAACCACAACGCCACAAAGGACACTACGCGCGACGTCGAACTTGGTGTCCTCCGTGCCTCCGTGGTTATTAATTTTTTTTAACCACAACGCCACAAAGGACACTACGCGCGACGTCGAACTTGGTGACCTTTGTGAAAACCCTTTGTGTCCCTTGTGGTTAAAAAACACTCTTGTTGTTAAAAAAAAGACCCTTGTGGTTAAAAAAATCCTTGTGTTTAAAAACAAACTACTTACCATATCCATGCAACAAACAATTACCATCCTGCTCCTCCTGTTTTCCACTTTCGCATTCTCCCAACAGAACACAGCGATCAAAAGAATACAAGTCAAAGGAAATCAATTCGTTACCGAAACCGGCGACTCACTCGTATTCCGCGGCCTGAACGCCAGCGACCCCGACAACCTCGACAAACAAGGCCACTGGAATGCCGCCTATTTCGACGAGATCAAACGCTGGGGCGCCAACATCGTTCGCTTTCCCGTTCATCCTGAAGCCTGGCGCGCACGCGGACAGGACAACTACTTCAAACTGCTCGACCAGGGCGTGCAATGGGCGAAAGAACGCAACCTGTACGTCATTGTCGACTGGCACAGCATCGGCAACCTGCGTTCGGAATTATACCAGTCTGCCAATTACGAAACGACCCTCAAGGAAACATTCGAGTTCTGGCGAACCATGTCCAAACACTACAAAGACGAGCCTACGGTCGCCTTTTTCGAATTGTACAACGAACCTACCGTATACAACGGCCAACTCGGCGTATGTACCTGGGCGCAATGGCGCGACATCATGGAAGAAACCATCACCATCATCCGCGCCCACGGCTGTAAGGCTGTTCCGCTGGTGGCGGGCTTCGACTGGGCCTACGACCTCAGGCCGGTGGCAACCGACCCGATCCGCGCTGAAGGCATCGCCTACGTAAGCCACCCCTACCCGATGAAACGTGCCAAACCCTGGGAACCGCAGTGGACGCAGGACTGGGGTTTTGTGGCCGAAAAATACCCGGTGATACTCACGGAAATCGGGTTCTGCGGCGCCGACGATGAAGGCGCACACATTCCGGTGATCAGCGATGAGTCGTATGGCGACGCGATTACTGCATATTGTGCGCAAAAAGGTATTTCTTACGTCGTCTGGGTGTTCGATCCGCACTGGGCGCCGCGTTTGTTTACCGACTGGAATTTTACGCCGTCGCGGCAGGGGAAGTATTTTAAAGCGGCGTTGCAGAAGAAGTAGATTTTACTTTTAACCACATGGGTAATATTTAACCACAAGGGGCACAAAGGGTTTTCACAAAGGACACTACGCGCGACGTCAAACTTTGTGCACTTCGTGCCTCCGTGGTTATTAAATTTTAAACCACAACGCCACAAAGGACACTACGCGCGACGTCGAACTTTGTGCACTTCGTGCCTCCGTGGTTATTAAATTTTAAACCACAACGCCACAAAGGACACTACGCGCGACGTCGAACTTTGTGTCCTCCGTGCCTCCGTGGTTTTTAAATTTTAAACCACAACGCCACAAAGGACACTACGCGCGACGTCGAAACTTTGTGCACTTCGTGCCTCCGTGGTTATTAAATTTTAAACCACAATGCATAAAGAACACCACCTGCGACATCACGCTTAGTGCCCTTTGTGAAAAAATCTTCGTGCACCTTTTGGTTAAAAACTACCCTTGTGGTTAAAAAAATCACCTTGTGGTTAAAAAAAATACCACCGTACAAGCCGAGCACCCCGGTATGTATATTTGCTCTTTCGGTTATCAATAAATCAAGAGTAAAGAAAATTCAGTCTGAGTAAAAAAACAATAAAACAATCAACCATGCAAGCACCTCCACATCCGCTGAAAAACCTGCTTTTCCTACTTCTTTTCCTGGGTTCGGCTGGAGCCCTCGCCGCCCAAACCGGCGTAGGCGCCAAAGCCCCGGAGGGCGCTGAAGTATACTTCGACGGCACCCGCGCCATGCTCGATCAGAAATGGATGTACTGGGAAGGTCCGCGCCTGGCCGCCAAGCCGCCCATCAAGTGGAAAATCGTTACCGATCCGGTCGATGGCGGCACGGTGCTCAACGGAAACGACCCCACCGCTGCGGGCGGCAAATACGGCACGGCCGATATCGTGACGAAAAAAGCCTTCCGCGATTTCCGCCTGCACATCGAATTTCTTATTTCCGAAAAAGGCGGCAACAGCGGCGTGTACCTGCAAAACCGCTATGAAATCCAGGTGCTCGACGGCGATACCACCTCGCATGGCATGGCGGCCGTGATCAACGAAACCAGTTCGCCCTATTACGCCTACAACGGCCTGGGCAAATGGAATGCCTACGATATCGTGTTCCGGGCCGCCCGCTTCAAGGACGGCAAGCGCACGGAAAAAGCCATGCTTTCCATGTGTTTCAACGGACAAAAAGTGTACGTCAACCAGACCATCAGCCAGGTATGGGGCGGCGCCAATTCGGGCATCGACGGTGGCAACGACAGCGGCAAAGGCATCACCGATACGCCCGGCGGGCTCAAACTCCAGGCCGAAGGCCACAACGTTTTGTTCCGCAACATCTGGGTACAGGAACTCGATTTGCAACAACCCGAAACAGACCTGCTCGCCGTTCAAATTTCCCTGTGGCCCAACGGCGCACCCGGCTTTGAAAACCGCCGCAACGAACCCGAACAGGCCAAGGACTGGTGGGTAAAAAACATCCACAACCCGAGCGTCACCGCCTACTTGCCACCCAAAAACATCGCTACCGGCGCGGCCGTGCTGATTTGCCCCGGCGGCGGCCATCGTGCCCTGGTGTACAACTCCGAAGGCAGGGATGCGGCCAAGTACCTGAACAGCATCGGGGTAGCGGCATTTGTGCTGAAATACCGGCTTTTCCGTGAAGAAGGCTCGCCGTACACCGAAGAACATCCGCGGCAGGACGCGACCCGCGCCATGCGCCTCCTCCGCAGCCGTGCTGCCGAATGGGGCATCGACGTGAACAGGATCGGCATCATGGGCTTTTCGGCCGGCGGCGAACTGGCGGCCTGGGCTTCCTTCGAACAATGGGTAGCCGACCCGAAAAGTACCGATCCTGTGGAGCAATTCAGCGCCCGGCCGGATTTCACGGTTTGTATTTACCCCGGCCCGCTGGCTGTGCCCGACGCCTACACCGGCACCCCGCCGCCGGCCTTTTTACTGGCTGCCAACGACGACGAATGCTGCTCGGAACCGGTGCTGTTGTTGGCCGATATTTACCGGAAAGCCAAAGTGCCGGTGGAAGTGCATTTGTATGCGCAGGGCAACCACGCATTTAACATGGGCAGCCGCGCTACCCTGTCGTCGATCAAAACCTGGTCGCAGCGGCTGACGGACTGGCTGAAAGATAATAAATGGCTGGGAGTCCGGTAGAGGGTTTCAGGCAAATCAATCAGTCGTCACATTCCAACATCCTTCAACCAACTTTACAAATGGAAGTGGAGAACAAAGAAATCCAATATGACAACTTTACCTGGATTGATATTCACAAGCCCAATAAAGAGAACCTGGACGCTATTGCGAAAAAATTCAAACTGGATTATTTTCAAATCATAGACAGCCTGGAGATTGGGCACTTGCCGAAATTTGAAAAACATAAAGAATATAACTTCCTCATTTTAAGGGCTTTTACGGCCGATTCGGAAGGCAGAATAACGAACGTGAATGAATTGTCCAATAAAATTGCGTTTTTCTACAACGACAAAAAAATCATCACCATTCATAGAGGGAACTTCCATTTTTTAAACAATTTACCATCCACGTTTAATAATCCGGAAGAGTTGCTGATACGCGTGATACAGGAAATGATCGTTTCATTCGACGAACCTTCCCGGCGGCTGAGCGACAAGGTGGACGATATTGAAAAAACTATTTTCCTGAAAGGGAATTCGAAAATCTCTTTGGAAGATCTATATTTTCACAAATCCCAAACCCGCATTACCAAAAAACTGCTACAGATCATGCAAAACGTGATCAATCAGGTGGAAGTAAGCGACAAATCGAAATCGGCATTACAGGACATTAAAGATAAAATACTGAGCCTCATTTTGAGTTACGACGAAGTATCGGAAGACTCGAATAACCTGCTGAATACCTATTTGTCCGTCAACGCTCAAAAGAACAACGACGTCATGAAATTGCTGACCATCTTTTCAGCATTTTTCCTGCCGCTTACATTTATCGCAGGTATTTATGGAATGAACTTCGAGAACATGCCGGAATTGACCTGGCGGGCCGGTTATTTTCTAACGCTGGGCGTGATGACTATTGTGGCGATTATCATTTATGTCTGGTTTAAAAGAAAAAGAATTATATAGGAATTGCGGTAATCACCGCTATCAAAAACGGACGATACGAATAGCCGCGTTTTTTGAGTGTGTTTCGTTTTTTGTGTTTCGTGTTTCGCAAAGGGTTAGCAGTCAGGCAAATACTAAACACGAAACACAAAAAACGAAACCCCAACTTTTTGCCGAGGGTCAACTTTTCTCCTGAGGTACATCATAGGTTTTACTGTTTGTAGTTGAACAACTTTAGAGAAGGATTAAAAATTCTTCTTCAAGTTCACCCATCCGCAAACACATGAAAAACCTGTTGTTGTTATTCGTTCTGATCGCTTTTTTTGCCTGCAAACGCGACGAAAAACTGCCCCTGCGCGACCTGCCCGGACGTGTGGTCATGCAGGACAACCTGCACTCGTATACGTATACCATTCAAACCAATGCCATATCGATTCTTACGGACCGCACACCGCTCCGCTGGTCGCATGACGGCGCCCGGCTGGCCGTTGTAGATTACTCGACCGGGCAATCATTTTATTCCATCCTGGATGCGAATACTTTACAGGAGATGTTTCGATTCCCTCAGCCCAATATTTCGGCATTGTGCTGGTCGCCGGACGACCGATCGATCGCCTATACTTCCGATAATACGCTGGTGTATCTGAACCTGGAAAATATGGACCGCGATACCGTTTCCCTGCCCGACACCTTTTATTACGACGGCGCCCTCGACTGGTCGCCGGATGGCAATACGATCGTTTTTGCTGCCCGGGGCAAGGATTTATTCCTTGAATCCGCCATTTGTACGATGCGGAAAGACGGTACGCAGTTCACTTCCCTGGCGAGCGGGCCTTTCGATCACGTCCGCTGGTCGCCCGACGGTCAGGCCATTGCCTTCGATAATATTTGGAGTGTCATGACTATTCATCGGGATGGATCCAACCTGAAAACCCTGATTGAAAATGCAGCAAGTCCTTGCTGGTCTGCAGGGGGAAACATCATCATGTATACCCATTTTGAATTCATCGGCCTGTGGGACAGCAAGATCAGCCTGAATGCCCGGGAAATCGATGGAGACCAGCGCGAACGGCGCATTTACGACGGTGCCGGGCTGATAGACTGGTATCCGGTGGAATGAATTCAAATAGGAAAAGATCACTGAAGCAACGGCACCCGCACCACAAAACAGCCCTGTTCTTCACCTGCCAAAACAGGTACTTCGCTCAGCAGCGTGTACCGGTTGATAATGCTGTTCAGTCCCGTTCCGGTGGAAGCATCCCGGTGTTGGCGGAGGTGTATGCGGTTTTTCACGACCAGGCAATCATTTTCGATGAACACTTCCACGACCAGCGGCTCTTGTACCGACATCTGGTTGTGTTTAACGGCATTTTCCACCAGCAATTGCAGCGTCAGTGGTACGATTTTATACCGGTCGGTGTCCGCTTCGTCGAGCCGGATTTTCAGTTCGAACTTGTTTTCAAAACGGATTTTCAGCAAAAAAATATACGATTGCAGGAAATCGAGTTCGGTGCGCACAAGCACCACCTGCCGGTCTTTTTGCTCGAGGATGTAGCGGTACAGGCGCGACAACTGTTGGATGAACTGCTCCGACAAATCGGCATTTACATGCACGAGGGAGGAGAGAATGCTGAGACTGTTGAACAGAAAATGCGGATTAACCTGCGTTCTGAGCAGGTCGATCTCGCTGATCAACTGTTGTTTTTCCAGTTGGCGCGTCTGGTTTTGAAAACGTTCCGATTTTTTTTGAAAATACAGCATCCGGCCCAGTAAAGCCAGCGCGAGCAGCAGGATAATGATCCCAGCGATGAGAACCACATTGAGGCTTTTCGTTTTCAGGTTCAGGGCCGACTGGTACTGCATCTTGATCTCCTGCTTTTCCTCCTCCTTGCCGATACTGTCCAGCAAAACCTGCCGCGCAAACTCCATCTGTTCCAGTCGCTGGCTGGTAGCATCCTTTTCCAGGCTGTCGTTTAGCGCCAGAAACTGTTCGTGGTATTCCAGCGCCAGTTCGTGCTGTCCGGTGGCCTTGTAGGTTTGATAGAGGCAGTCGCAGGCGTCGCGCTCGGTCTTCACCGCATTGATGTTGCGGCTGAGCAGTAGCGATTTTTTGCACAATTCCAGCGCCTTTGGGTAGTCTTTCTGGTTGGCATACAAAAAACCGAGGCTGTAATAGGACGTGGCCAGTTCGGGATTCTCCCCGATTCTTTCCAGAATATCGATACTTTTCCAGACATACCCGAGCGAAAGGCGGGGCTGGTCGAGTTCCTGATATACGAGTCCGATGTTGGCCAGCGCGATGGCGATGCCCCTTTCGTCTTTTAGTTTCTTGCGCAGGTCCAGGGCTTTGTTGTAAAACTCCAGGGCCTGGTCGTACGCACCCTGATTCAGGTGGACATTTCCGATATTGTTATAGGAAGTTGCCATGCCGGGTTCGTCGTTCATCGCATGCTGCAACGCCAGGCCTTTCTGGTAGTATTCAAGCGCCCGGGCATTGTTCGACTGGTCGTCATACACATTTCCAATGTTGTTATAGGCATTCGCAATGGCCTCCTGATCACCCCGCTCTTCCTGAAGCGCCAGGTCTTTCTGGAAATATTCGAGCGCTTTGGGACCCTCCCCCATACTCCGGTAAATGAGCCCCATGTTATTGTAAATAGCGCCAATCCCCCTTTTCTGGTCGACTTTACCTGTCGCTTCGGTCATGGCCACCAGGGCTTTCTGGTAGGTAACGAGTGCGGCGGCATACTCCCCTTTGAGGTTATACGTGGTGCCGATCACGTTCAGCGCTTTTCCCTGCCACCATTTATCCCCGATCTTTTCTGCAAAATCCAGTTCTTTTTTCGCCAGCACGCTGCCCGAATCAGGGTCGGTAAACATGATGTTCCATGCCATGTGCTGAATCGCCTCGATACGGGTGGTATCCGGCCGGCTGGTATCGTTCCATATCTGCCACAGACTGTCTGTGTTGACCTGCGCGGAAAGAACGCGGGCTCCAAGGGACAGGAATATCAGGAGATATACTTTGTTCATGGGTGGGCTGTGCGAATCGAGGGTAGACGGGGCAAATATCGGGAAAAGGAATGGGATTGTGTACGATGCTTGCAGGTTCTGCGGGCACTTATAAAAGTCTTGTAATTTGGAAAATGCGAATAAAAAGGAGTTATAAACTTTCGTTCATAACTCCTTTAAAATCAATTTAGTGTAACAAGATTCGTGCTTGCCGCCACACGTTTTTAATTCAAATCAGGCGCACTACTCCTTCACCACCCGTGCCGAATACACGTTTCCGCTCTCCGCAATTTTCAAAAAATACATTCCCGCCGGAACAGCGGAAATATCCAGCCGGTTGCCTGGTTGATTCACCTGCATAACGAGGCGCCCCGTATTGTCGAACATCTGTACATAATCGGCGCGCACGTTTGCCAGTTGCACCACACCCGTTGTGGGATTGGGGAAAAGCCGGATGTTGGTCCGGCCGATTTCAGTGACGGCGCTGGGACTCAGGTTGGTCACTTCGAGGCAGAACTCGCCCTGCAAGCCACCATAGCCATCCATGAGCATTCGGTACGTCTGGCCGGCTTGTGTCTCGATGTTCACGCTGACGTTGAGGATGCCGCCGTTGCCGTTTTCGTCGTCATTGCAGGCTGCGAGCGTCAGGTTGTCGCAGTCGCCGGTGTAGATGGCGGCTTGTGTGTCGCCGTCGGTTATATAGTTGGTAGCCGAGCACTGCACCGAACGAATGCGGTATGTATTGCCGTCGCCGGTAAAAGTGTACCAGATCGTGTGTTGCAGGGCATCATTCTCGAAAAAGCAGTTGGGTGTGACGGCCGGGTCGCCGGTGCTGGTGTAGCCTGTGTTGTCCTGAAGGCCGGAG
>Ga0209097_10000766_pt1 | contig 29556 bp, 20 predicted proteins | sample AD_UKC052_MetaG_FD_184419 | JGI IMG/M metagenome (GOLD analysis project Ga0209097, IMG submission 184419) | Active sludge microbial communities of municipal wastewater-treating anaerobic digesters from USA - AD_UKC052_MetaG (SPAdes) (version 2) | ecosystem: Engineered > Bioreactor > Anaerobic >... | reverse complement strand
AACAGCAGCAGCACCAGCTCGGTGACGTAGTCGCTGTAGTTGATGCCGTCGTCGCGCAGCACATCACAGAGGTTCCAGAGTTTCTGGACGATGTCGTTCTGGGTCATGGGTGGCCGGGTGGCGATGCAGTGGCGGTGGTTGCTGTCTGGGCGCTGGAATGGACCTGCGGCACATAGCCGGCGCGCAGGGTGCGGACGATGGACGGCGGCGTGAGCACCTGCACTGCTGCGTCGGGCGCCAGCGGCTCGGCCGGGCCGTAGCCGCTGAACGACCAAGGCAGGCAATCGCCCTGCCCTGCCCCGTCCTGTGGCCAGCGCAACCAGGCGCGCCCGGCGCGGGCGAACATGGCACCCGCGGGCAGGCTGGCGACGGTGGCCTCGCTAGTGCGTTTGGCCTTGCCGGGGCCGATGCGCTCGGCGTGCAGGGTGGCGTCGATGGTGGCGACCGGCGCGATGCCGCGCCCTGCCCCGTCCGCCGTGTCGCCCTGGTTGGCTTGCGTCCAGAGGGTGTTGAACTGCACATGCCGCTGGCGCTGGCAACTGCGGCAGGGCCGGTGGCCGGCGGCCAGCGCGGTGGCCTCGTCCAGGAAGAACAGTTCGCTGTAGGTGTTGGGGCTGAAGGGCCGGCGCTTCTGGAACGTGGCGTCGAGCACGCAGTGCACCCAGGCCTTGTGCGCCCAGGGCCGCACCACATGCTGGCCCAGGTGCAGGATGCCGCGGTTGCCCATGCGGGTGCCGCGGTGCGGCACGGCGCGCAGCACGCCCCAGGGGTCGACACGGTTCTGGCGGTGGCCCGAGGCCATTGCCCTGGAATCGAGGTCGGTCATGCGCTGCGGCTCCAGAGGTGGGTGGCCAGGTCGTCCAGCACCGGGCTGAGCTGGCCGCCAAGTAGCTTGTCCAGCTGCCGGGCGCCGCCGTCGGTGGCAAAGGCGCGGTTGACGAAGTCAGGGTCGATCACCACTTCCAGCACCAGCTGCTTGGCCAGGCGGTCCAGCCAGCGGCGCTGCACCGGCGTCCACGCACGCTGGGCATGGATGCGCTGCATGGCCCGGGCCACACGTTCGCCGAACGGCAACAGTGCCCCGCCCAGGGCGGCCTGGCGGATATGACCGATGATGCTGGCGGCGATGTCCTGCTGGCTGCGCTGACGCCAGGCGGCCTGCAGGTTAGCTTCGCTGTAGCCGTGAGCATCGAGCAGCAGGCGCACCTCGCGCAATTGCTCGCGGGTCAGATCCCTGGGCGCGTTGACGACCACGGCCAGCGCGGCCGACTGGTTGATCTGCTCGCGCACGAAACGGCCGAAGCTGTCGAGATAGTCCTCGGGCCGGCGGTACGGGCCCCAGCTCTGCTCGCGGGCAATCAGCTCGTCGTTGTGCTGCGACAGGATGGGCATGTAGGCCGTGCCCATCAGCTCCTGCACCTCGGCCAGCTGCACCAGAAGCCGGGTGCTGCGGGCCAGGAAGGCGGCGGCCTCGTCCGGACCCAGACGGCGCAAGTGCTGGTGCAGCTGGGCCGGGGGCACACCCCAGTGCTGCTCCAGTTCGGCCAGGCGGGCCTGCAGCTTGGGGCGCTGCGGGGCCCGGTGCTGGGCGCGGCGCAGCACGCGCATCAGCTTCTGGTTCAGCTGGTTGAGCACGTCGTGGGCGTGGGTGGTGCCGGGCTGGCTGCCCGGCGCCTGCCGGCTGGCCGGGTCGTTCAGCTCGTCGACCAACTGCGCCAGCGTGATGCGCGGGTCCTTCACCAGCGGCTGCATGGTGTTGACCGGCTGCAGCGCGGCGTAGATGTCGACCGGGTCGTAGATATTGAACACCGTCTTGCCGATGTCGTCGCAGCGGCGGGTGGCGCGACCGATCATCTGCTCGTAGAGGATGCGGCTGCGCACGCGGCGCAGGAACACCAGGTGGCAGATGGCCGGCACGTCGATGCCGGTGGTCAGCAGGTCGACGGTGATGGCGATGCTGGGCAGGCGCTCGTTCTTGTAGCGGCGGATCAGCGTGTCCACCTTGTCGGCCGCGCCGGTGATCTTGCGCACCGCGGCCTCGTTGTACTGGTCGCCGTAGAGGTTGGCGAAGGCCGCGTCGAGCAGGCGCTTGACCATGTCGGCATGGGCGTCGGTGGCGCAGAAGATCAGCGTCTTCTCCTCGCCCGCCGGGTCCAGCTCCTGCGCCAGCTGGTCACAGATGACACGGTTGAAGTCCTCGTTGATGACGCGCTTGTTGAAGCTCTCGACCTGGAAGTCGAGCTCGTCGTCGAGTTCGGCGGTCTCCAGCTCCCCGGTGGATAGGTTCAGCGCCTGCACCTGCTCACCGCGGCCGAAGTGGATGCCGTGGCGGCTGAGCAGGGTGTCATAGCGGATGGGCGGCTCATGGTCGATCAGCCAGTCGTCGGCCACCGCCTCGCGGTAGGAATAGGTGAAGACCGGGCGACCGAAGATCTCGGTGGTGTGGCGCGCGGGCGTGGCCGTCAGGCCGATGCGCACGGCGTCGAAGTGATCGAGCACGCGGCGGTAGGTGGACAGGTATTGCGCGTGGTCGCGCACCGCGATCTCGCCTTCGGTCATCTCCTGGTCGAGCGCGTAGCCGCGGTGGGCCTCGTCGACGATGACGCAGTCGTAGGCATCGACCGGCGGCGGGTTGTCGCTGGCGAACAGGCGGTGCGCCATGGCCTGCACGGTGGCCACCTGCACGCGGGTCTCGGCCTCGGCCGCCATGTCGCCCAGCCTGGCCAGGTTGTAGATGCGGCTCAGCGGCTGGTTCTGCTCCAGCGGAATCTCGTCGAAGTCATCCTGCGCCTGCGTGCCCAGCGCGTTGCGGTCGACGAGGAAGAGGATGCGGCGGAAGCGCTCGGCCTTCAGCAGCCGGTACATCAGGCCGATGACGGTGCGAGTCTTGCCGGTGCCGGTGGCCATCGCCAGCAGGCAGCGGCTGCGGCCCTCGGCCAGCGCGGCTTCGACGGCGGCGATCGCCTGGGTCTGGTAGGGTCGCAGGCGCAGGTAGGCGACGCCTTCCTGCTGCAGCCGGCGCTGTGCCTCGTCGCGGCTGCGTGTCAGTTGGTCGAGCAGGCCCTGCGGCGAATGGAAGCCGGGCAGCGCGCGGGCGAGGTTGGATGGTGCGCGCAGGTCGCGGAACCAAGTGCCGCTCAACTCGGCCAGCTGTTGGACATAGGGCCGGCCGTTGCAGGAGTAGGCGAACGGCACCTGGAAGTGAGCGCCCTGCCCGTCTGCCCACGGGCCCGGCAGGCCCAGCTGCGTCCAGGCGGTGGTATCGGCATCGGGCGCTTGCAGGCCGCGGGCGTAGCGCTCGGCCTGGCCGATCTTGCCGGCGACGTTTGTGTTGCGGCGCTTGGCCTCCACCGTGGCCAGCGGCACCATGCCGGCGAACAGCACGTAGTCGGCCGCCTGCTGGCCGGGGGCGGGCCATTCGGCGATGGCCAGGTTGCGGCCACGCTGCGGGCGTGCGCCGGACGCGTAGGTCAGGCGTTGGGAGTCGGCCTGCCAGCCGGCGCCGACGAGCTGGGCGTCGATCAGCCTCCGGGTGGCCGCTTCGTCCAACAGCACGCTGCGGGCGGCCTGGCCGGCGCGCTGCACAAACTGCTGCTGATCACCGGCACTGGCCTCGCGGTGCGCGCTCTGCAGCTGCGCATCGAACTGCGCCTGCAGTTGCGCGGCCCGGTGCTCGGCTTCCTCGGCCAGGGCCTGGTAGATGGCGGCCTCTTCCTGGGCGCGTGCGGCCAGAGTGCGTTCCTGTTCGGCCTGGGCCTGCTGCAGCCGGGCCAGCTCGGCATGCCGGGCCTGCACGGCCTGGGCGTCGCCCAGTTGCGATTGCAGGTCGGCCAACTGCTGCTGCAGCGTCAGCAGTTGCTGGCTGGGGTCATGCGGCAAGGTGAACGGGCCGGGCCGGAAGTCTGGGTCGCTGCCGAAGCTGCGGTGAAACCAGACCGCCAGCTCGCGCGCAACGCGCAAGGCATCCATGCCCTCACGGTGGGTGACTCTGTAACCCGCTTCATGGGCGGCCAGGTTGCCTGTGCGGCGCAGCAGGTGGAACAGGTCGCGCACTTGGGCATCCAGGCCAATGCGGGCATCGACCGCGCGCAGCAGTTCGGCCTGGGTGGGTTGTATCAATCGAACGCCCAATCGGGCGGCGATGTCCTGCGTGATGGCCTCGGCCAGCAGGCGCAGCTTGAGCACGCAGCTGGCGGGGTCGAACGGGAACACCCGCTCGGCGGTGGCGCCCAGGTCGGCCAGCAGCGGCGCGTGTTCGGACAGGAAGCTGAAGTTGCCGGGCGACTGCGTCATGGCGCCTTCTTGCGGCTGGTCTTTCTAGCGCGGGCGGGCGACGCAGGTTCAGACACGGCGTCCGTCGGTGCGCTCAGGGCGTAGAACTCATGCAGCTTGGCGGCTAGCAGCCGCTTGTCGGGCAGCTGCGTCTGGTACTGCGCCACGAGTGCCGGCGACAAGCTGCGGCTGAGTGCGTACTCCACCACCTCGCTGTCCTTGGACGCGCACAGCAGCACGCCGATCGCGGGGTTCTCGTGCGGCTTGCGCACATCGCGGTCCAGCGCTTCCAGGTAGAAGTTCAGCTTGCCCAGGTGCTCGGGCTGGAAGGCGGTGACCTTCAGTTCGATGGCGACCAGGCAGTTCAGGCCGCGGTGGAAGAACAGCAGGTCGAGGGCGAAGTCCTGGCCGCCGACCTGCACCGGATACTGCGATCCGATGTAGCAGAAGTCGCGCCCCAACTCGGTCAGGAAGCGTCCCAGGTTCTGCAGTAGGCCGCGGTGCAGGTCGGCTTCGGAGTGGTCGTCGGGCAGCGCCAGGAAGTCCAGCTGGTAGACGTCGCGGAAGTGCTGCTCGGCCTGCGGCTGCAGTTGTCTCAACGCTGTTGAGAGTTTTGGTGGGTCGAGCACAGCACGCTCGAACAGGCCGCTGTCGATCTGGCGCGCCACCTCACGCACCTGCCAGCGCTGCTGCGCGGCCATGCGCAGGTAGAACTCGCGCTCTTCCGGCCGCTTGGTGCGGCTGAGGATGTGCAGGTGCGACGACCAGGGCAAAGCTCTCAACGGCGTTGAGAGTGCTGCCGGCGCCGGATAGGCCAGAAAGAACTGCCGCATACGCCAGAGGTTCTGGGCCGAGAACCCGCGCTGGCCAGGTTCACGCCGGGCGACATAGGCGGCCAGCTGGACCACCGTGCCTTGGGCCCAGCCATCGGCCTCGATCCTGAGGTGCAGGAACTGGCCGATGCGCCAGTAGAGGTCGATGAGCTCGGTGTTCACCGCTTGCGCAGTGCGCTGGCGCGCGGCGTGGATCAGGCCGACAACTTCGGCGAAGGCTGCCTCGACGCCTGCGCCGGCAGTCGCCCCATCGCCAGAGAGCGCTTCACGGACGGCACGGCGTCGCGCGCCAGGTGGGGCCTGACCGGTGGAAGTCTTGCGCGTGCCCACGCTGATGACCTTCAGGAAGTCGGGGGCAGTTGAACTGCCATGGCCTGTTCGGCGGCAATCGCCAAGATGTCGTCTGGCGAAGGCTTGTCCCAGTCATCGCCCAAAACACGGATGCCATAGAACTTGGTGAACCCCGCCAGCACCATGCGGTGCTGCCACCCCGAGATATCCAGGCGTTTGAGCAGCTGAAGTTGTCCAGTCGCCTTGAGCTCTTGTCGAAACGCGTCCATGTGCTCTTGTTGATCGGCCTGCGCAAGCTCTTGAAAGCCCTTGCGCAACCGATCCTTCCGCCGACGCAGCCATTCGTCGGTCCAGGCTGCGCGGTGCTTCTGCAGGCTCTCGTTGCTGACGATGGGCTCGGCGACTGCCTGCGGCTCTGGCGCCAGCTTGGCCGCCCGTGCGACATTCGCCCGCAACCAACTGCCTGGCTTAAGGACCGCCCCCACCTTCTCGCTCGGCATCTTCAGCCGCTTCTCTAATTCATCCAGGCCCGCGGCCAGCTGTGCCGGCCCGTGCCGCTGAATCAGTTCTTCGGCCTCGCCCTGCTTGACGCCTGCTTGCAAGGCCCGCCCGATGAGGGGCAGGTCATCGACCACCAGATTGGCCAGAGGAACGGGCTGCCTGCGGATGGGCATGTCGCCCTTGGCATGCACCTCGAACTGGATCTCGGCGATGGTGCGGTTGTCCTTCTCCTTGTATTCGATGGGCCCGCGCACTTCGATGTTGGTGCAAGCGTTGATCTCGGCAATGGCCTTGTGCAGCACGTCCCGCTTGAAGAAGCGATATTCGGCCTTGGCGTTGTCACTGTGGACACCGGTGAGCACTGGCCGCCACCAGCGCCAATGCTGGCGCGCCGTCAAGTGCCCAGGGTTGTCGACATACCGGGCACAGATTTCATACAGCGCCATCGCTGCATGCGTCGACAGCTGGGTGATGGCCTCCAGCGAGAGGCGTGCATAGCGGTCGGGGCTCAGCAACTGCGCACGCACCTTCGAGTCGTATCGCCAGCGGACGGTGACGGCGCCGGTCCGCTTGTCCTTGGTGGTACCTGCCCCGCTCAACAGGTTGCAGGCGTCCCAGGTTTCAATCTCGCCGTTCGTCGGGCTCTGCCATTCGACGGTGGTCGACATCAGCTCGCGCAGGATCTTCCGGATGGGCGCTGTGTCGTTGCTGTTGTAGCCCGCGTCGTCGACGATTTCGTACAGACGCGCTTGGTACTCATCCTGTTCGCCAGTCTCCTGTGCCCTGTGCAGCAGCACGTTGAACAGGCGCCGGCCCAGCTGTGAGATTCGCCGTCCGCCAGGGACGGGCATCAACGCAATGGCATTGACGTGCTTGAGCAGGTGCTCGTCGTCAACTTCAATCGGAAAGAGGCGACCTTGATCCGGCATGCGAAATCATAGCAGCGTGTGTGAGCTTCGCACCACAACGGTTCTCACGTTCGAAAGCTGGGTTATGAGTCCTGTAGCGCCTCACGTGAAAGAGGGGCCTCTGGCGGCACGCTTTGCTCGCCGAACGCTTCGCTGAACTGGTGTAGGAAATTCATGCCCGCTTTGAGCCGCTGGCGTACCAGGCGACAGACTCCGTGGTGCCTGGGAGAGGTCACCATGGCGCGAGGGGCCTCACTGGGAGCCTTGTGTGAGTGGACACAGGGGTGAGCGCGGAGAACCCCATCATCCCCGTGTCCACTCACTCATGCCCCTGTCACAACTCACGTTCAGTCCTATGGGAGCTCACGTTGAGCCCTGTACCGCCTCACAGATACCCCCGTAGCTCCTCACGTATCCTGCTTCAACTGCTTGTCAGCATTGAAGATTTCCATTCGCAAAGGGTTTGAATGGGTTTTGAGGTTTTGAAGTATTTCAAACACCGCAAAGGCTCTTGAAGACGCCAACCAACCCACTGGCGGCTGCTCAGCCGGCGTTCGAGGTGTGCAGGTGCCGCAAGCACAAAGAAAGTCGCTAGTGAACGCCTCAATTTTTTGCTTTACTGGAGAAAGCTAGCACAATCGAAGCATCTCAGCACTACGCCGCTTTAACGGCTACGACGATGAATCAAGAGCTGATGCTTGAGCCACAGTCCTTGTCGGACATCATGGAGCAGGCAGATCGCGCGGGCTACCTGATGTCGGAGGTCCGCGGAGCCATCTTGGCACCTGCCAGGCGCAAAACCACGCCGACCTTCAACGCGACTCAGTTGGCAGCTCTGTGCGACGTTGATCGGAGCCAGGTCGTCTACCGACTCAGCAAGAATGACCTGCCGGCGGGCAAGATCAACCAAAGCGGCAATCGACGCGAGTTCACGCTGGAAGAGACCCAGGCGTGGGTCCGAGAGTATCGGGTGAAGCGCTTGCGACCAAAGGGGGCGGAAGCAATCTGCATCTCGGTCGCCAACTTCAAGGGTGGGGTTGGCAAGACGACCACCGCCATGAGCTTGGCACAGGGTCTATCGCTCAAGGGCCATCGGGTCTTGTTGATCGACTGTGATCCTCAGGGGTCGCTGACAACCCTCTTCGGCATCATGCCGGACACAGAAGTGGATGAATCGCAGACGATTCTTCCAGTATGCCTGGGGCAAGAGGCGAGCATTGAGCCAGCAATCCAGAAAACATACTGGAACAATCTAGACTTGGTCTGTGCGGCTCCCCTGCTCTTTGCAGCAGAGTTCGGGCTGCCCGCCCGACAGATGCGCGAGGAAGGATTCGAGTTCTGGAACGCGTTGAACATCGCGCTGGACGATGTGCGGGAGCGGTACGACGTGATCATCCTTGACACCCCCCCTGCCCTGTCTTACGTCACGATCAATGCATTGATGGCGAGCGATGGCATCCTGATGCCGCTGCCGCCGAATGCACTCGATGCGGCGTCCGCCGCGCAGTTCTGGCGCTTGTTTTCCGATCTCACAGGTGATTTGGTCATGCACCGTGGCGTCAGCAAGGAATTCGACTTTGTCCGGGTGCTGCTCACTCGGGTTGACAGTCAGGACTCGACCGCTGCAGTGGTGCGCGAGTGGATCGGCAAGACCTACGAAGGCAAGGTTCTTCCAGCAGAGATCCCGAAAACCACGGTGGCCTCCTCCAGTGCTGCCGAGTTCGGAACTGTCTACGACATCAGCCGATACGAGGGGAACCAGCGTACGTACAAGCGCGCACTTGATGCTTACGACAAGGTCACCGAGTTGCTCGAAGAGATCATTCGAGCATCCTGGCGCAGGCATCTGGCCGCTTGAGGAGAAGAGAATTGGTCAAGAAGGCAGCATTGAAAACGGCTGGCATCAGCATGGCCGGCTTCCAACCCAGAGCCAAGGTGTTTGACGGTCAAACACCGGAACCGACCGCTTCGACACCCGATGCCACCAGAGAGCATGGGCGGCCGTTCACCGGCGTAGGCAGTGTGATGGCAGCAATCACACGCGAGGCCGAGATCTCGCAGGAATTGATCGGTGCCCAAGCCAAGCTCCAGCAGGCGACCGTGAAGTTGGCGGAGTACGAGGGTGCCGACTTGGTCAGGGCATTGGATCCGAAGGCTGTGCGTAGGAGCCAATGGGCAAATCGCGCAGAGGCGGAGTTCAGCACGCCAGAGTTTCTGTTGCTGAAAGATGAAATTGCCAACGCAGGCGGCAATGTTCAGCCCATTAAGGTGAGGGCGCTGGAGGGAGCCCCGACGGTGTTTGACGGTCAAACACCTACCCATGAGATCGTCTTCGGGCACCGTCGCCACCAGGCCTGCCTGGAGTTGGGCCTGGCAGTCAACGCGATCGTGGTCGAGCGCATGGATGACAAGTCCATGTTCGAGGCCATGGACAGGGAAAACCGAGGCCGGAAGAACCTGAGTGCTTGGGAGCAGGGCCGTATGTACGACCAGGCGATCAAGCAAGGGCTCTACCCAAGCTTGCGCCGCCTGTCGGAAAGCCTAGGCGTGAATTTGTCTGACGCGTCCCGTGCTGTTCACTTAGCCAAGCTGCCCAAGGAGGTCATTGCCGCCTTCAACTCGCCGCTCGATCTTCAAGTGCGATGGGCCAAGCCACTGGTCGATGCTTTGCAACGGGATCCAGACGGCGTGCTGAAGCGTGCACGCAAGTGCGCGTTGCAGACCGCGCCTAGGGGCCCAGCCGAGGTTTTCGCTCAGTTGGTCGGCTCGGAGTCAAAACCCGCTCTGCATGACGTAGTCATCGCCAATGGAAAGCAGCGACTCGCAATCCTGCGCTTGGCGTCGAACGGCAAGGCAACCATTGAGTTCGAAGCGGGTGTGCTGACGGATGACCGCCGGGGTCCTTTGGCCCAGGTGCTGAAGGACTTCTTGTTGGGGTCAAAGCCAAACTGAAGGCATTGCCATAGGTGTCTTGCCGGGCGGGGGCGGATGGTTGGTCACTCAACCCGCATGGCTAGGGCGCCAGGGTGGCCTATGGGGCATTGAATGCCGCCTGAAGCTGGTGATGACTGCGCGCCTTCTCGCTGCGCACGTAGATCGATGTGGTGGTCAGTTCGGCCAGGCGCATGCCCGCCATCGAGCCGAACTCCAGCAAGAAGTGCAGTCGGTGCAGGGCAGGGGAGGGCGCTGGGCAGGCCCGTCGTGCGCAACGACTGCACGACCTCATTTGTCGCAGCTTCCTGGGTGACGACGGATTGGCGCGCCGTGTCGGCGAAGGCTTCGACGAGGTGTTCACGGGGTCGGAGGCGCCCAAGGCGCTAGTGTTTCCTGGGCCCTCAGTCGCAGTACGGTCTTCGTGACGGCCCACGACGACCGGCTACAGCCCTGGAGCCCCGGGTGCTAAGCCGTCTCGTTACCGCCAAACGCTCGGTCCATGGCTGCCTGCAGTCGCTCCAGCTGCGCCCGGCTGTAGCGGCTCGTCGTACGCGGATCGGCGTGGCCAAGCTGGCGTTGCACGACCTCCAGCGGCACGTCACGCTCGACCGCGCGGGTACCGAAGGTGTGCCGCAGCCAGTGCGGCGAGGCCCGCAAAGCCAGCTCCCTGTCGCGGCCCTGCAGCGGGCTGGCGTCGATGGCACGATGCAGCCAGACCTTCACCGTCTTGTACAGCGCCGAGTAGGTGACGGTCTCCATGGGATCGGCGGTGCTGGCCAGCAGCGGCGCTTCCTCCGGGGCGCGTTCGATGGAAGGCAGTTGCCGTGCGGCCAGATAGGCTTCCAGCGCCTGCCGAGCCTGCTCCGGCACAGCCACCACCCGCGTCTTGTCACCCTTGCCGTGCACCGCCATGACCCAGCCGCCCCGGTGACGACGCAGCTGCGCCAGCCGGGCGCTCACCAGCTCGGCCGAACGCAGGCCAGTGGCCTCGACAAAGCGCAGGATGAACTGCATGCGAGCCCGGGCAGGGGAGGGTGGTTCAGCGTCGATCATGCCCAGGATGGCGGCCCACGCCTCCGGGGTGAAGGCCCGGGTGTCGAGTTGCTCAGCCGCGCGCTCCTGGGTGTCGCCGATCTTCCGGTTGATCAGCGCCCAAGGGTTGCGAGGCAGATATCCGGCCGCCACCAGCCAGTCGAAAAAGCTCGCCAGCACGATCAACGACAGGCGCCGACTGCCCACCGACAGTGGCCCCCGGAAGGGCGCCCAGCCATCGGCCAGCGGCTGCGCCTTGGCGCGCGAGATCCACGCTGGCGGCACGTGCTCCAGGAACGCGGCGTAGCCACGGCAGTCGTCGACCGTCATCGTGCGCAGGCCCCGGGCGCGCTCCAAGTGCAGCCAGAGAAGCAACCGCCTGGCCTCACGCCGGTAGCTGCGGGCGGTGGCCTCAGAGCCCGCGCGGGCGTCGATCCAGCTTTCCATGGCATCCGCGTCGGTGCGTGCGGCCAGCAGAGCGCCTTCAGGGGCTTGCGCAGGCGCCTGAATGGCATGCGGGCTGCTCGTGGCGCGAGGCAGGGCAGGGGAGGGCGCCAGGGCAGCGCTCGGCGGGCTGGAAGAGGGGGCAGCGGTGGATGACGCCTCGCTCAGCGCAACTGCTGCGCCGGCCAGCGCAAAACTCGACCGCGCGCCGCGCCCGCCTCCCGGCGCCGGTGGCGACCAGGCGGGCAACAACACCTTCAGGAACGCGGCGATGCGGGCCGCCTTGCCGGCGCCGACGGCAGGGATGGCCTGCCACCAGCGCCCGCGCAGCGCGATGCGCTCGGCCAGGTCGCTCAGCAGCAGCAGCCCGACGCTGCCCAGGCGCTGACTGGTCACCGGATCGAACCAGGTGTCGATGCGGTCGTGCGGCGCGGCTGCGACCGCGCTCGAGGTCTCCAGTGTGCGCAGCAGCTGCAGCTGGCGCTCGCGCAGGCGGTACCGGCGCTGCGCCCGCTTGTCGACCGGGAAAGCCTCCTCGTAGAACTCGCGGGCTTCCGCTTCGCTCCAGTCGTGCAGCTCGCGTTCAACGATGAACTCCTCCAGCGACGGTCGGGCACCGGATTGTGCAGCGCCCGCACCGGTGGTGGCGGGCACGCCGATGACCAGACCGATGAGGCGCCAGTCACGCTGACCGACGCGCCGGGCGAGGGCGCGGACGGTGTCGATGGCTGCGGCATGCGCCGAGCGTGCCTGCAAGCCATGGTCAATGCCCAGGTACCGCGCCGCGGCCTCGGCAACGCTCAAACCCTCGGAGACAGCGCGCAGGTGGGCGAAGTGATGCCGGCCGACTTGGAGAACTCGATCAGCGCCACGCTTGCCCAGCTGGCGCCTGCTTGGGCTGTTCTCAGGTCGCGCGCCTTGCGCCGAAGCCGCGGCATGGGCGTCGAGAACGGCGTCCGGAAGAGCGGTCGGCGGCGCGTAAGTCCTTGTCGGCACTGGGGAACGGGAGAGGGCAGGGCGGGGGCCCCTTTTCTCCGTGGATTTCTAAGCTACAGATTATCAGCGTAATCTGTAGCTATGGAAGCTTGCAGATCGGCATCGCCACCGAATGGGGGCAGCGGGTAGGGCACGCCACGCTTGCAGATCAGGGCAGGGCGCCGCAGGGCCGCGCACGGAGCCCACGCGTCGTGAAAAGGAGGTTCATCGGGCTACAAAGCTGACCTCGAAGGCCTGTCGGTGCTTCTACGGCCCCGAGCACCGGGCACGCCTGAAAGGAGGCGCAGCACTTGCGCGGCTGGTGCGCATGCCGTTTCACCGGGGCATGTTGTCCACCGTGCCGGTGGATAAGCATGTGCACGAGCCCAGGGCAGGGCGCTGCAGGCCGCGCCGATCCTCGCTGTCAAGACCGGTGCTGCTTTTGCAGGCACCACCACCGTGACGAGTCGACGTGGGGTGAGCCGCAGCAGTCTTGTCAGCCTGCGGTCGATTGAACTCGTTGAGCCGTTCCATTTGTCGCGGCGCCACCCGTCCGATGTGCCATGTCACCTCATGACGAGTGAACGAGTTGTTCCCTCAAACGGAGAGCACTTGCTGCATTTATTTCGTTTGCGGCGTACCATGCCGAAAAGACAACAGTGATGAACCGCCGCTGCGACCTCCTCGCACGGCCAACGAATCATCCCGGAGAGCACCATGCGCACCCTCGAACGAGCCCGCCAAGTCACACCGCCCGCCATGTCCGCGAAGGACATTGAGATGGCTCGCGTGGCTCAGCGCTGCATCATGGAAGCGCTGGACCACTCGCGCGCCGCGGCCATCACGCTGACCACCGACAGCGGTGAACACCCCACCGTCGACCTGCCGCCCGCAGCGTTGAAGCTGATTGGCCAATTGCTTGGCGTCATGAGCGAGGGACGACCGATCACGTTGGTGCCATCGAGCCAGGAACTCAGCACCGTCGAGGCGGCCCACTTCCTCAACGTGTCCCGGCCGTTCGTCGTCAAGGAGATCGATGCGGGCCGACTGGCGCATCGACTGGTCGGTACGCACCGGCGAGTCGCCTTCGAGGACCTGATCGCCTACGCCCGCAAGATGCGCGAGCAGCAGGAGTCCGCGCTCGAACGCATGGCCGAGAACGCGCGCGAAATGGGGCTGGACTACTGACGTGGCTGGCCATGCCCGCTACACGGCACTGTTGGATGCGTGCGTGCTGTATCCGCTGGCCATGGCCGACGCGCTGATGAGCCTGGCCACCACGGGGCTGTTCGCAGCCAAATGGACGACCCGCATCGAAGCCGAGTGGATCCGGTCACTGGAGGAAAACAGGCCCGACCTTCTAGGGCGGCTGCTGTACCGCCGCGACCAGATGCGGGATGCGGTGCCGGACTGGGAGGTGGACGAACGCGCCTGGACCGTCTGCGCGCGCGGGTTGGTGTTGCCCGACCCCGATGATGTTCACGTGCTAGGAGCCGCGTTGGCGGGGCACGCCGACTGCATCGTCACAGCCAATCTGAAGGACTTTCCCGCAGACGTCGTGGTGCCCTTGGGGATCGAGGTGATCCACCCTGACCAGTTCATCGTGGCGCAGTGGGGTCTGGACCAGTTGGTGGCCGTGGCGGCCTTCAAGCGCATGCGGGCACGGTGGAAGAAGCCTGAAGCCAGCGCGGAGGACTTTGCCGCCGCGATGGAGCGAGGGGGACTGCCCGCCACGGCACAACGCCTGCGTGAGGCTGCTGAGCTCATCTAGTTGTGGCCCGTGCTCGTCGGTTGCCGACGGCAGGGTGGACGACTATTTCGCTGAATGGCGAACGCGAGAGTCCTGTCCGGCAGGTGTGACAAGATGCGTCGGATGAGGGGTCTTGATTTGCCGCAATGGCGCATCGACAGACCACCAAGGGGAGGGCCCTCGACGGCCCGCAGTGCAAGCTCGGTCTGCAGGGTGGCGCGCCATGTCGGAATCAGGTCCTGAAGTCGATGGGTCATGCCCCGACAAGCGTCTGCGCGTTGAAGCCACGCTGATCGCCAAGCTCAACCTTGCGGATTTCCAGAACGCGGTGCCGATGCTCAGGGAACTGCGCATCGTCAACGACACGACTCTGGCCGCCCAGGACCTTGAACTGCGCATTGCCTCGGAGCCCGGCTTCCTCAAGCCGAAGACCTGGCGGATCGATGCGGTGGCGGCCGGCGACAGCTGCCGAATCCCCGATCTGGATGTCCAACTCGACGGCGCGCTGCTGACACGGCTGACCGAGGCGGAGCAAGCCGTGGTCACCCTGACCTTGCACCAGCGTGGTGGCGATGCGCCCGACCGGGCCCGGTTCGAGCGCACGGTCGAGCTGCTGCCGCGCAACCAGTGGGGTGGCTTGTCCCATCTGCCGGACCTGGTGGCGGCCTTTGTGCAGCCCAACGAGCCCGCCGTGGAGCGGCTGCTCAAGCAGGCCGCCGAGGTTCTCCGCAAGAACGGCAGGAGCGCGGCGCTGGACGGCTACAAAGGTGGCAGCAAACGCGCCTGGGAGCTGAGTTCGGCCATCTGGAGCGCGGTCGCCGCGATGGGCCTGGACTACGCGCTGCCGCCCGCCAGCTTCGAGCACACCGGTCAGAAGGTGCGCGGGCCGGGACAGATCGCCGAGTCCGGCCTGGCCACCTGTCTGGACCTGGCTCTGCTGTTCTGTGCGGCCATCGAACAGGCTGGGCTGAATCCCTTGCTGGTGTTCACCAAAGGCCACGCCTTCGCCGGCGTATGGTTGCGCGCCGAAGAGTTCTCGTCCACTGTCGTCGATGACGTCACGGCGCTGCGCAAACGCGTCAAGCTCAAGGAACTGCTCCTGTTCGAGACCACGCTGGCCACCCAGCGGCCGGCACCGACGTTCAGCTTTGCCGCGCAGCATGCGGCGCAGCAGATTGCCGAAGACAAGGAAGAGGCCTTCGAGCTGGCGGTCGACATCCGCCGGGCGCGCATGCAGCGCATCAAGCCGCTGGCCAGCGCCGAAGCGCCTGCGGTCGCCGCGCCACCGGAGCCGGCGGCCGTCGTGGAACCGGCATTCGACGCGCCGCCGGACCTGCCGGACGACAACGCCAGCGCCGATGCCGACCTGGCCACGCTCAACCCGAAAGACAGGCTGGCACGCTGGCAGCGCAAGCTGCTGGATCTGTCGCTGCGCAACAACCTGCTCAACTTCAAGACCGGCAAGAAGGCCCGGAAGCTGGAGGCGCCGGATGCGGGGGCGCTGGAGGACCTGCTGTCCGACGGCCAGGCCCTGAAACTGTTGCCGCGTCCGGACTTGATGGACGGCGCGGACCCACGCAACCAGGCCATCCACGAGGGACGTGAGCGCGAAGACCTGCGCCGAGCCCATGCACTCGATGCCTTGAAGCGCCGCGAGCTGTTCATCGCCTTGCCGCAGGACGACCTCGAACCCCGGCTGGTGGAGCTGTTCCGCACCGCCAGGACCACGCTGCAGGAAGGCGGTGCCAACACTCTGTTCCTGGCCTTGGGGTTCCTGACCTGGACCCGCGATGACAAGGCCGGCCAGAAGTACCGCGCGCCGCTGGTCCTGGTGCCAGTGACCCTGCACCGCTGGAGCGCCCGGTCCGGCTTCACGCTGGCCCTGCATGACGACGAGCCGCGCTTCAACCCCACGCTCATCGAGATGCTGCGCCAGGACTTCAAGCTCGACCTGGGCGTGGCCGATGGTGAACTGCCACGCGACGAAGCAGGGCTGGATGTCAGGGCGGTCTGGAACACGGTGTCCAGGGCCATCAAGGACATCAAAGGCTGGGAGGTGTCCGAAGAGGTGGTGCTGGCGATGTTCTCCTTCGCCAAGTACCTGATGTGGAAGGACCTCACCGAACGCACCGACAAGCTGCGCGAGAACCCGGTCGTCAAACACCTCATCGACACGCCGCGCGAGAGTTATCCCTCGGGCACGGCTTTTCCCAATCCCAGGCGCCTGGACAGCGACTACCGCCCGGAGCAGATCTTCTGCCCGCTGCCGGCCGACTCGTCGCAGCTGTCTGCGGTGATGGCCGCCGTGCGCGGCAAGGACTTCGTGCTCATCGGCCCGCCGGGCACCGGCAAGAGCCAGACCATCAGCAACCTGATCGCGCAGTGTCTGGCCGAGGGCAAACGGGTGCTGTTCGTCTCGGAGAAGATCGCCGCACTGGATGTCGTCTACCGCCGTTTGCGTGAGGCGAACCTGGGTGAGTTCTGTCTCGAGCTGCACTCCAGCAAGGCGCGCAAGCTCGATGTCCTGGCCCAGTTGCAGAAGGCCTGGGAAGCGCAAGGCGATGTCGATCCGGAAATTTGGCGTGCGCAGGCCGAACACTTGAAGCGTCTGCGCGACGGCCTCAACGGCTACGTCGAGCGCCTGCACTTTCGGCATGCCAACGGCCTGTCGATCTTCGACGCGATTGGCTGCGTCGTGGCGGGTGAGGCTGTTCCCGCGCTGGGCCTGAGCTGGGCGACGGCACATGTCCATGGTGCAGCGGCCATGCAGGCCCTGCGCGAGGTTGCCGACAGGCTGGACGTGAACGCCAGAGCGGTGGGCCAGGGTGCGCTGCGCAGCAATCCCTTGTCCGCGGTCAGGCGTGGTGAGTGGTCTCCCGGCTGGCAGCAAGGCCTGGTCGCCGCTGCGCGGGCGGTGCAACCCGCTGGCCAGGCCGTGCAAGCTGTGGCGGCCCGGCTGACGGCAGCCATCGGCCTGCCCGATCAGCCGCTGACACGCCGGGTGCGTGGCGCCCTGGGCGTGCTGGCCCGTGCACTGCCCCAGGCGGCGGGCCGGGATTGGCGCTTCGTGTTGCGCCCGGATGCCCGTACCGTCAGCGATCGCCTGCAGGCAGCGGCAACCATGCTGGGCCAGCAGCGCGCGCTCAGTGCACAGCTGTCGCCCGCCTGGCCTGTGGCAATCGTCACCGCTTGCAGGCAAGGGCTGACGCTGTTGGCGCAGCGCCGCGCCGCCCATGCAGAGCTTGGACTGCCCTGGCCACCTGATGTCCTGGAGGAACTGCAGAAGGGCCTGGCGCTGCTGGATCAGATCGCGCAGGCTCGCCAGCAACTGTCCGTCACCTACAGCGATCAAACCGACCAACTCAACGCCGTGCAGTTGCAGCGCGAGTGGGCCAATGCCGAGAAGGCGATCTGGCCGCTGTCGATGCTGGGAAAACGCAAGATCAAGGCGGTGCTGAGTGCCTTGGCGACCGGAGAGGGGGAGCCCAAGGTTGGCGCCGACCTGCGGGCCCTGGCGCGGATTCAGGGGTTGCGGTCCGAAGTCGAACGGCTCGAACTCGGCCCGAGCGCCGAAGGCGTTTGGTCAGGGCTGAAGACGCGGCGTGAGTTCGCCGATGCGGCGCTCAAGTTCCAGCAGGTACTGGCGGCCGCGCGCGCCGATCAGCCCTGGACCGATGTTGGCCTGGAAGCCGTGGCCAACGGGCGCTGCGGCGATCGGCTGGCCAGGGAACTTGCGAAGCTGCGGTCTCTGCAGGCGTTGGATGCGCAGATCGCTGCGCTGTCGCACATCGGACCGGCGACCGATGGACTTTGGGCCGGCCTGGCCACCAGCGATGACCGTCTGGCGGCAACGCTGGCTTTCAAGGCGGCCGTCGATGCCGTGCGTGAAGCCGGGCCGCTGGCAGGTGAGCACGCGCTTGTGGCGAACGGCGAGTGTGGTGCCACGCTAGCCGCCGATCTGCAGGTCCTGCAGCGCCGTGCCGCCGTCGAGCGCGACCTGGTTGGGTTCGACGACCTGGGAGCGACGACGGCCGGCCTGTGGTGCGGCCTGAAGACCCGGCTGGACGAACTGGACAAGGCGCTGAAGTTCCAGGCCTCGATGGCTGCGGCGGTTGCCAACCTGGCTGCGACACCTGACGACGTCACGGCTGTGAGGGCGCCGCTGGACCGCCTGATCGGCGAGGGCAATGCCTTGCTGGCGCAGGGCGGCCCCGTGGTCGCGGCAGGGCAGGCCTATCTGGAGGTCTGGGCCGCGTTGCAGCCGTCCATCGACAACCTGGCTGCCGCCGGCGAGTTTGTCGAGGAGGCCAAGAACAGCTTCGGGGAGATGGCCCTCGACGACCTGCTGCAGCGTTGCGGCGCGATCGTACAGGCCGAGAACCGGCTGAATGCCTGGTGTGCCTGGCGCAAGGTCTGCCAACAGGCGCTCGCCCTCGGTCTGGCGCCCCTGGTGTCCGGCATCGAGAACGGTGCCATCGGTGCTGGCGAGGTCCGACGGGTTTTCGAGACGGCGTACTGCCGATGGTGGTTGAACGCCGTGGTGGACGACGAGCCGGTCATCCGAGGTTTCGTGGCGGTGGAGCACGAGAAGCGCATCGGTGACTTCCGGGCGCTGGAGGCGCAGTACACCGGCCTGACCCGTGCCTGGGTCCGTGCCGCGCTGTGCGCCGACCTGCCCAAGCAGGATGCGGTCACACGCAACTCCGAGTGGGGCATCCTGCGGCACGAGATCAGCAAGAAGAAGCGCCACCTCCCATTGCGCGAACTGATGACCAGCATCCCGTCGGCGTTGACCAAGCTGACGCCTTGCCTGCTGATGAGCCCGTTGTCGATCGCGCAGTACCTTAGCGCCGACGCCAGCACCTTCGACGTGGTGGTGTTCGACGAGGCATCGCAGATCCCGGTGTGGGACGCCGTGGGCGCCATCGCCCGCGGCAAGCAGGTGGTCATGGTGGGCGACCCTAAGCAGCTGCCGCCGACCAACTTCTTCGATCGTGCGGAGTCCGATGACGACGACGAGGACGTGGAAGGCGACCTCGAGAGCATCCTCGACGAATGCATGGGCGCGAACCTGCCAACGATGAACCTGGCATGGCACTACCGCAGCCGAAATGAAAGCCTGATCGCGTTCTCCAACCACCGCTACTACGGCGGGGCGCTGGTGACCTTCCCGTCACCGGTGACCGAAGACCGCGCAGTGAGTTTTCACCACGTCAAGGGCGTCTACGAGAAAGGTGGTGCGCGCATCAACAAGCCGGAGGCCAAGGCCCTGGTGGCCGACATCGTCGCCCGCCTGAAGTCGCCGGGCTTCCGCGACAGCAAGCTGACGATCGGCGTGGTCACCTTCAACTCGGAGCAGCAGGGGCTGATCGAGGACTTGCTGGATGAAGAGCGCCGTCGCGACCCCGCCATCGAGCCCTACTTTTCTGAGGTGGAACTCGAGCCACTGTTTGTCAAGAACCTGGAGAGCGTGCAGGGTGACGAACGGGACATCATGTACTTCTCGATCACCTACGGGCCGGACCACGCGGGCGCGGTGTCGATGAACTTCGGGCCGATGAACCGCTCGGGCGGCGAGCGGCGGCTGAACGTTGCGATCACGCGCGCCCGGCTGGAGCTGCGGGTGTTCTCCAGCCTCAAGGGCGAGCAGATGGATTTGGCGCGCACGCAGGCCCTGGGTGTGCGCGACCTGAAGCATTTCCTGGAATTCGCCGAGCGGGGCCCACGCGCGCTGGCCGAAGCCACGCGCGGCAGCCTGGGCGGCTTCGAGAGTCCGTTCGAGCAGGCCGTTGCAGAGGCACTTGCCCACAGAGGATGGGAGCTTCACACGCAGATCGGCGCCTCGTCGTTCCGGGTGGACCTGGCCGTGGTGCATCCGGACGCCCGGGGCACCTACCTGACCGGGATCGAGTGTGATGGTGCGACCTATCACCGCTCGGCGACGGCCAGGGACCGGGACCTGCTGCGCGAGCAAGTGCTGCGCGGCCTGGGTTGGGAGATCCTGCGTGTGTGGTCGACGGACTGGTGGGTGGACCGTGCCGGAACGCTGGAGAAGGTCGACCGCAAGCTGCGGGACCTGCTGGCCCTCAGCAGGGAACGGCGGGCCGCGGAAGAGCAGCTCGCCGCCGCGGCCGAAGAGGCAGCCGCGGCGATTGCCCGCGCCAATGCCGATGCGGCTCAGGCGGCCGCTGTAGCCCTGGCTGGTGAGGTGGACAACAAGCCTGCGGGGCTCTCGTCCGACACCGGCCGGACAGTGCCTGTCGAAGCGACCGGGCGAACGACCGAGACCTATGCGCGCAACGCTGCCGGTTCCGCGGTCGCGGCGACACAGTTCGTCGAGGCCGATCCTGCATCCGTGGTGGAAGGCGTCTCTGCGGACGACTTCTTCAACAAGGCATACGACAAGGTCTTGCTGCCCATGATCAACCATGTTGTGGAGGTCGAGGGCCCTGTGCTCGATGCCGTGCTGGCGCGCCGCATCGCCAGGGCCCACGGATGGCAGCGCACCGGGGCGCGCATCCAGGAGCGTGTCGTTGCACTGGCGGCTTCTGCCCACCGCGGTACAACCGAGGAGGTCGGGGCCTTCTTCTGGCCATCCCGCCTGGAGCCAGGGTCCGCGGTGAGGTTCCGGCGTGCGACGGAAGACAGCACTCGCTCGGTGGACGAGGTTTGCCTGCCTGAACTCGTTGCACTGGCTCAGGACGTGTTGTCCAGCGGGCTGAAGGCCGAAGCGGCTGTCCTGGCGATGGCGCGAGAGCTGGGGTTGCAGCGCCTGAGGGCCACCAGCCGCAGCCGCTTTGAGGCCGCGATGGCGCAAGCACAGGCAGAGGTTAGATGACTCGAGCTGTCGCCGCGCCCAGCAACGACACGTCCCGAAAGGTGTTCTTATCAGGACGTCATTTGGCACCATGAAAATCGGCCAGCCGAACCGGTCCAAGCATTGATGCGGTGTGCGGCGAAGAGGCGGCGGTCATGTGTGCGCACTTCGGCGGGGTACCCGACCGTCGCTGATCTCGGGCGGCCGCTCCCCGGGGCTTCGTCGGAGTTACTTCAGCAGAGTGCGATCACCGGATCAGGCCGGCCCACTTGCGTGACTCGCGTTCGATAGATTCACGGAGTTCTTCGGGCGATCCGCCCACCGCCTCGATGCCCAGAGACTGCAGCTTGGCTCTGACCGCAGGCGTTGCGAGCGCAGTCCGGGCCGCACGCTGCCAGCGCGCCAGCATCTCCGGCGGCGTGGCCGCGGGCGCGAGCATCGCGAACCAGGCCGTCGCCTCGAAGCCCGGCAGCCCGGATTCGGCTAGCGTCGGCAGTTCTGGCGCGATGGACGTGCGTTGCAACGATGACACTGCGAATGCACGCAGACGACCTTCGCGAACCAGCGGCATCGCAGTTGCGATGTTGGCAAAGAGCAAGTCGACGCGTCCTGCTACGACATCCGGCAAAGGACTCTGGTTCGACGGCACATGGGTCATCTCGACGCCCGTCATCTTTGCCAGCAATTCGCCGGCACGGTGCGATGACGTTCCGACACCGGCCGACGCGTAGCTGATCCGGCCAGGCGGCTGCAGGCGCAGCCAGGCCAGCCAGTCTGAGAAGTTCCGAGACTCGGTGTCGACACCCACCACCAGCACATTGGGCGTGACAACGAGGCGCGAGATCGGCGCCAAGTCGCGCTGAGGGTCGTAGCGCCGCACACGGTTCGGGTCTGGCATCACCAGAGCCGCGTCGCCGGACATCACGACCGTGCGGCCATCGGGGGCAGCGTTCGCGACATGCGTTACCCCAAGCATTCCGCCGGCACCAGGCAGGTTCTCTATCGTCACCGGCGCCCCAAATTCCCCGGCTAGTGGATCGGCGATTGTCCGGGCGACGATGTCTGGTGCGGAGCCCGCCGCAAAGGGAACGACGATGCGCACTGCCTGGCCCCCCTGTTGTGCGACGGCGGCGCCGACCAAGGTGGAGAGCGCTGTCAAGATAACACTCCTACGATTGATGCGGTGCATGGTGCAACTCCGGCGTGTGTTGACATGGTGCGGCACGAGTGTGCGGGGTGCAGCGGCGGCGTGGTCTTGGGCTTTTCTTAAGTTCGGGTCTGCTTGCGAGCTATGGGAGGATGCATTCACAGCCGTGTCCACGTCACCACCGCGATGATGACCACACACATCAGGGCATTGCCACCGCTGGCTGCTATGGCCGCGTTGCAGCGGCGGCCGTTTTGCTCCCACAGCCAGGCCGCCATGGTCGAGTTGCCGCCGAAGAAGGTGAACCAGGTCAGCAACGAGTGCTGGCTGGAGTCTCCACTCGCCAAGACCGCCCAGATCGTCGGCAGGTAGGCCAGCACGCGCGCTGAACTGAACAGCGTGAACAAGGCTCCCAGCGCCGCCAGGTATCTGCTGCGTGCGATCGCCGATGGCTGCGAGGGGACGCGGGAGACCATGCCGTTCGTTGTCGATGCCGTGCAAGCTTGCGGGCCGGCAGTTCGTCGAATCGTGTCCATGGCGTGTCTCCTTTGCGAGGTGTGCTGCCAGTGTGGGAGACAGAGCACTGGCGTAGTTTTGGGGTTTTCTTAAGATGCAAGCAGGAGCCGCCTTGTCCTACGACCTACCCGAAGCCTCGCCACCCCCCTTCACGATCGGCGCGTGGACCGTGCACGCGATGCACGACCGAGTTGAACGTGATGGCCAATCGCACAAGCTCGAGCCACGCTTGATGCGCCTGCTGCTGACACTGGCCCGCGCTGGCGGCGCAGTGGTGCCGGCAGCTTCGCTGCTGGCCACGGTCTGGGCCGGTGTGGTCGTCACCCCCAGTTCGCTGTACGAGAGCATTTCGCGACTGCGCAAACTGTTGGGGCACGACGAACACGGCCACGAGGCGCTCGAATCGGTGCCCCGCAAGGGCTACCGGCTGCGCTGGCCGGTATCGATGGGAAGTTCGCCCGGCCTCGGTGAAAGGTCCATCGCCGTGCTGCCCTTCGAGGCGGTCGATCTGGATGATGCGTTGCAGTTCATCCCGCAAAGTCTGGTGGACGGCCTGATTGGCGAGTTGTCGCGCCAGCCCGAGTTGGCCGTGGTCGCGCGCGGCACGATGATCGAATATGCACGGCGGCGCGAGTCTCCCGTTTCGCTGGGTCGGCACCTCGGTGTACGTTCTGTGATCGACGGACGCATCCGCCGCTGCAGCCCGGGGCTGCTCTCGATCGAGGCCGAGCTGATCGACGTGCCCAGCGGGCGGCAGACCTGGGCCGAGACGATCGAACTGCCTGACAGCCACTGGTCGCAAAGCGCGGCGTGGGTGGTCGGCCGGCTGGCACGCGCGCTTACCTTCGAGGCCCAGGCCGGGGTGCTGTCGCGCGGCAACGAGGTCGCCGTCGAGGCGCTGCCGGCGCGTTCGTTGGCCACCCAGGCTTGGGTGGAACTGTTCGCGAGGCCCGAAACGGCCGAGACGAATGGGCGTGCCCGCGGATGGGCGGCCGAGGCATTGCAGCGCGATCCGCAGTGCGGCCTGGCCGAGATCTGCCTGGCCACCTGCGACTGGCGCGCCGGCCAGTTCGGTTGGGATGGGTTGAAAGAGGAGGAGGCTCGCGGACGCGCCCACGACCACGCCGAACGAGCTGTCGTGCTCGCGCCGAGCGAACCCGATGCTCACTACGTGCTCGCATTGATCGCCTATGGCCGCGGCGAAACCGTGCGTGCGGAGGAGGCACTTCGACAATGCCTTCGGTTGTCGGCATCGTTCGCCCCAGCCTACGGGCTGCTCGCGCTGGTGCGCACCCGGCTCGGGCACCCGGAGGAAGCGCCGGCGCTGTGCGACCGCGCGCTGGCGCTGAGTCCGCGGGAGCCGCTGCGTGCCGTCTGGTACCTGGCTCTCGCGTGGAGCGCGCTCGCGCGAAAGGACTACGCCGCAGGACTGGATGCCGCACAGCGCGGCATGGCGGCGAATCCGGGCCTGCCGACTAACTATGCCGCCGGCGCTGCGGCTGCGCAGGCCCTCGGCGAGAAGGACTTGGCCGCGCGCTGGGTTCAGCGGCTTCGAGAGCACTCTGTCTTTCGCAGTGTGCCGGCATTTCATCGGCGCATGCCGGTCGCGACCTCACCGGCTCATCGCCGCCAGATGCAGGAAGCGGCCCATTTGCTTGCGCAGGCTGGGCTGCCAGAGGTCGAATGACCTGGCAGTCAGGTATCAGCCTATGCCGTTGAGAAAGCGCATCGCCCCAAGGTCACAGGTCGCACAGTATTGGCGTTAGCAACGTAGATCGCGGGGCGCCACTCATGCCGAAGGACTCCAGCATGCGGCGTGAGTAGATGCTCGACGCGACGCGCTCGTAGACAATGGCGCCACGCTTCTCGTACCCCCGGACCGCCTGGAGCAGGTCGCGCCCGGTCAGTTCCGGGTGGTCGAGGAACACCGTCACTCCTTCGATCCGGTGCAAGCCCGCGGTGTCGTCGCTGCCCCTCGAGAAGTCGATGCAGCAGGCCGCGCTCGCGGCGAGCGCCGCAAGTGATGTGATAGAAAGCGAAGCGGAACGCATGGCAATGGTCAGGATGGACACGGCGGTGTAGTGGATCGTGGCGTTGCAGCACCGACCCCCGTGTTGTGGGCAGGAACTTTGGGCCATGATCAGCCATCGACGGTGAAGAACCCGAGCCGGCGACGTTATATGCTCGCGAAAACGTACGCGTTAGAAATTCGTCTTGGCAGACCGCAGGCGCACACCGCTGCAGGACGTTGCGCTGGCTGCCCGCGTTACACGTGGCGCGAACGATGGGCAATTCGTGGACAAGATCAGCCCGTTCGAGACGGCAAAGGATGGCCTGGTCCGGCCTGGTCGCGTGCCATCGACTCCCACTTCAAAGCCTTGCACTCCTGGGCCGCGACCCGCGCGCCGGCACGCTCGCGATGAGCACCACGCTGCGCCGGCGCCTGAAGAGCCAGCGGCCGCGTCAATTGCTCGAGGCGGCACTCGAGGTTTTCGTCGACAAAGGCTTTGCCGCAGCCCGCGTGGACGACGTGGCGGCCCACGCAGGCGTGTCCAAGGGCACGCTCTACCTGTACTACCCCGGCAAGGATGCGCTGCTGAAGGCGGTGATCGCGCACTACCTCGGAAATGCGATCGCCGTCGGCGCGGAAGAGTTGGGGCGCCATGACGGCCCTGCGGCCGAGGTGCTGTGCAACTCGATGGCGCGCTGGTGGCGGACGATCTTCGACAGCCCCGCCTCGGCGGTGTTCATGCTCGTCGTGTCCGAGGTGCGCCATTTCCCGGAGATCGCCGAGTTCTACGTCCACGAGGTGGTGGAACCCGGCCAGCGCCTGATCGGCGACCTGCTTCGGCGCGGCATCGAGCGCGGCGAGTTCCGCGACGTGGACGTCAACGAAACCGTGTATTCGCTGGTGCTGCCGATGGTGATGCTGTGCCTGCACAAGCACTCGCTGGGCGCATGTGCGACGGGCCTGCCGGCGGTGGAGCCGCATGCGTTCATCCGCCATCATTTCGAGTTCGCGGTACGTGCACTGATGCCGGTTCCGGCGGGCTCGTCGGCGGCGCAGGTGCCGCCGGTTCAGGTGCACTGAAGGGTGCTTCTGTTTCCTGGAGATGGCCGCGCCGTCCTGTCGCAATGTGCAAGGTAAAGGCGCGCCACCGCGACCCTTGCCCGGCGCGTGGGCTGCGGGTCAGCCGGGGCGGGCAACCGTGGTGCGTGAGCGCGTCCAGTGGGCCACGACGTGATATCCGTGCGGATCCCCCCTCTACCATGGCCGACACTGGCAGAGGCCCAAGGCGCGACGGCCGTCGCGCTGGATTCAACGGGTTTCAGGTGTCGCCACTGCCCGCCAGCGCCCGCTTCGCTGCATCGTCATGCATCGAAACCAACAGGCTGCACGGCAGATGATCCAGCAGATGGTGCCCGACCGATCCGCGCCACCAGCGCTCCAACGTCGATCGCCGGTGATGTCCGATGACCACCAGGTCCGCCCCGGTCTCTTGCGCGAAGGCGCCGATGGCCTGGCTCGGATCCTCCCAGGTCTTCAACGTGCCGGTTGCCTGCACGCCGGCCTGGCGCAATCGCGAGACGCCTTCTTCGAGAATGCCGTTGTAGTGCGCCTGATCACTGTCGAGCAAGCCTTCGGGCATGTATCCAGAGGCAATGGCCATCGAGTTCATCGGTGGAACAACGGCCAGCAGTTTGCAGCAAGCGTTGAATCGGGTCGCCAGGGCAATACCGTCGGCCAACGCGTCGCGGCACTCGGCGCTGCCGTCATAGGCCAAGACGATGGTTTGAAACATGGATGTTCTCCTTGGGAAGCCTGAACACTGACACTCTTTGCCTGGCGCGAGGCAGGCGGTCGCGCCCTTCGGCGTGTGACCTTCTGATTCCGGGCACTGTGGGCGTGGAAGCGGGCCATGTCACTCGACAGCGGCAGGGGTCTGCTGCATGCCGGCAGGCGCCGCCGGCCGCAGCAGCAGGATCAAGGGCAGCGCGGCCAGCGCGACCCACATCATCAGCCTGAAGTCCTGCAGGTAGGCCAGGGTCGCGGCCTGCCGCGTGACCTCGGCATTGAGCGCCACCAGGCCTTGTGGTGTGGACAGGTTGTAGACCCCCGCTTCGATGGCCTGCTTCAGCGCCATGCTGAAGGGTTGAATGAACTCGGAGAACGCCGCATGGTTGGCTTGCGTGTTGCGGGCCAGTTGGGTGACGACGACGGAGATGCCGATGCTGCTGCCAATGTTGCGCATCAAGCTGAACAGCGCCGTGCCTTCGTTGCGGAAGCGGGGCGCCAGCGTCGAGAAGGTGATGGTCGACAGCGGCACGAACATGAAACCCAGGCCCAGGCCCTGCACGATGCCTGTGCGGATGAAGGTCGGGCCCGTGGTGTCGGTCGTGAACTGCGTCATCTCCCACATCGACAGGCTGGTCAGCAGCAGGCCGAGCGCGACCTGGTAGCGCGCGTCGACCTTGCCGGACAGGCGCCCCACCGTGATCATGGCCAGCATGGTGCCGACGCCACGCGGCGCCAGCAGGACGCCAACGTCGATGACCGGGTAGCCCATCAGGTTCTGCATGAAAGGCGGCAGCAGTGCCATCGTCGCCAGCAGGATCACGCCGACGATGAAGATGCACACCAGCCCGACGCTGAAGTTGCGGTCCCTGAACAGGGCTGGCTCGATGAACGGATGCTCGTGGGTAAAGATGTGCGCCACGAACATGTACAGCGCCACGCCTGCGAGCAGCGCCTCGATCATGATCTCGGTGTTGCTGAACCAGTCGAGCGATTCACCCCGGTCCAGCATCATCTGCAGTGCCCCGATGGCCAGGCTGAGCAGCGCGAAGCCGAACAGATCGAAGCGCCGGGCACGATCGATCGGCGTCTCATGCACAAACGCCGCCAGCCCGAACCAGGCGAGCAGGCCGAAAGGCAGGTTGATGTAGAAGACCCAGCGCCAGTTGTAGTACTCGGTCAGCCAGCCACCGAGCGACGGCCCGAGGATGGGCCCGACCATCACGCCCACGCCCCACATCGCCATGGCCGACCCGTGCCGCTCGCGCGGGTAGGTGTCCAGGAGCACCGCCTGCGACAACGGCACCAGGCTCGCGCCGAACACGCCCTGCAACAGGCGGAACAGCACGATCTGCGTCAGTGTCTGCGCGGCGCCGCACAGCATCGACGCGAGCGTGAAACCGACCACCGCCCACATGAACAATCGCTTTCGGCCGATGCGTGCGGCCAGGAAGCCTGTCAGCGGCATGCAGATTGCCGCGGCCACGATGTAGGAAGTGAGCACCCAGGAGATCTGGTCCTGAGTCGCTCCCATCGAGCCCTGCATGTGCGGCAACGCGACGTTTGCGATCGTCGTGTCCAAGGCCTGCATGATGGTGGCCAGCATCACGGAGACCGTGACGAGCGCGCGATTCGGGGCTTGTGGCTGTGCCATGGCAGCTGCCATCACCTCAGAGCGACATCCCCAGCAGACGCCGGCGATGCCCGGTGTCCACCTCGACCGTGGTGCTCAGGCCCGTTCGCAATTGGGACAGGTCGCTGCCCGGATCGATCTTGATGCGCACCGCCACCCGCTGCGCGATCTTGACCCAGTTGCCAGTGGCGTTCTGCGCCGGGATGACCGAGAACTCGGCGCCCGTCGCCGGGCTCAGGCTGTCGACAACACCCTTCCAGGCCTGATTGGGATAGGTGTCAATGTGGATCGCGACTGGCTGGCCGACGCGGACGTAGGTCAGGTCGGTCTCGGTGAAGTTCGCCTCGATCCATAGATTCCCGCTGGCCACCAGCGCCATCGCCGTGCTGCCCGCCGCGACGTACTGCCCCGGCTTGGGGGGCTTGCTCGCGACACCGGGCACAGCGGCACGCACCTCCACACGCGCCAGGTCGAGTTGAGCCTGCTCCAGTTCGGCCTGCGCAGCGCGGTAGCTGGGATGCCGATCGACGGGGACATCAACGCCGCCGCCCAGGGTGGCGGCGATCCGCGACAGGTCCTGTTCCATCGCGGTGATCTGCTGGCCGGCCAGGTCGGTGGTTTGCCGGGCATCGTCGAACCGGGACGCCGACACGAAATTACGGGCCACCAGATCGGCCTGCCGCTGCTGGTCCTTCTGCGCGAAGCTCAGCTTGGTGCGCGCGACGGTGATCTCGGCCTGCATCGCACGGTAGCTCGCGCGCATTGCCGCCAGATCGGTACGCACCTGGGCCAGCTTGGCCTCGGCCCGGGCCACCGCCACCTTGAAGGGCGCCGCATCGATGCGGAACAGAACCTGGCCGGCGGTCACGGGCTGATTCTCCTCGACCAGCACCTCCTTGATCGTGCCGGAGACCTCGGCGCTGATGGGCACCTTGTCGGCCTTCACGTAGGCGTTGTCGGTTTCGACGTAGCGGCCGCCCCTGAGGTACACGAGACCGGCAGCCAGCAACACGCACAGCGGGACGACCAGGAGCAGGATGACCCGCTTGATCCGGATCCGCGGGCGCGGCACAGGAGCAGGTGCGGGAGAGGGTTCGGTGGGCTGGGAATCGCTCATGCGGGAGACCGGACTGGGTAAGGTGTCGGCAATGGGGCCGCTCAGGAGGCCGCCAGGTTCTTGCGCATCCGGTGCAACGCGGACGTGACGAGCGCCGCCTCTGCTTGCCCGATGCCCTGCAGCGACTGCTTGCGGATGACGGATGCGACGCGCTCGATGGTGGCCAGGTGGGGCCCTGATGCCGAGGTCAGGAAGATCCGGTATGCGCGTCCGTCCTTCGGGTCCGCCCGCCGCTCGACCAGCCCCGACTGCTGCAACTGGTCGATGAGTCTTGCCAGTGTGATCGGCTGAACTTCGAGCAACTCCGACAACTCGACCTGGCGCATTCCCTCGTGGCGAGCCACGTACAGCAGGGCTCGCGCCTGTGCCAGCGTGAGCCCGCTGCCTTCGAGGTGAAGCGCGAAGGCACCGCGCATGCGGCGTGCGAGGTCTGCGACCAGAAAGCCCAGGCTGTCCTGCGGCAGTCCCTTCGACATCCTAGGTCTCCCCAATAATAGTAAGCGGTACTCATTATATTGAAGCGTTCGCACCGCCCGGTGTGGTTCAAGAACACAGCGGCTTCGGTAACCTGACTGGCATTCGGATCGATC
>Ga0209097_10000760_pt1 | contig 29673 bp, 29 predicted proteins | sample AD_UKC052_MetaG_FD_184419 | JGI IMG/M metagenome (GOLD analysis project Ga0209097, IMG submission 184419) | Active sludge microbial communities of municipal wastewater-treating anaerobic digesters from USA - AD_UKC052_MetaG (SPAdes) (version 2) | ecosystem: Engineered > Bioreactor > Anaerobic >... | reverse complement strand
AATGGTTTCTGCACAATCACTCAAAATGCGGTCATTGTTAATGAGAATGGCAAACCCTAAGATTGCGCGTTCAACCGCATTTAAGCCGATTAAGTTGGCTAGATTATCAATATTTTTGGCTAAATCACCACCAATGCTTGCGCTTCCGTGAATCTCTGCACGTTGATATTCGTCGTTTAATTTTTTATATAATTTTGTGATTTCTGCTTTTGTATGGCCAATCTCCTTAATGCCAATAAAGTCAAAAAGATAGTAGCTAGCATTGTCAAACAAGCGTCGTTGCCCATTCAATTTGACTAAGATGCGCATCACCCAAAGCCGTTTTAATTCAGTTGGAAATATGACATCAGTCTTATTCGGCATTGGGATAATTGCTACATTTGTATGAGTCATTAGTCTTATCTATTGCGCATTAATTTTGAATACATTGATTAAAACACCAAAGTGCGTCATATTATGTCGCAATGAATGATGCGACTCCATTTGTCGTATATGGCTACTAATATGCAAAGGTGAAAAGAAACATGGCGAACCCCAATGAATTGATGCTTAGGCAATGGACGATGCTCAGATGCATTCCTCGCTATCCGCATAAAGTTACTGCAAGAGAGTTGATGGAGCGTATTCGCAGTGAAGGCTATAGCATCACAAAGCGCACTGTAGAGCGCGATTTACAGGCTATGTCGGCGATATTCCCTTTGGTGGCCGATGAGCGAGATAAGCCCTATGGTTGGAGTTGGTCAGTTGATGCACCTAGTTTTGATTTACCAGGGTTATCACCAAGCCAAGCACTCACTTTTAAATTGGCTGAGCAGTATTTAGTCAAATTAATGCCTGCTGGTTTGGTGAGGCAATTGAAGCCATATTTTGATGCGGCTGACCATGTCCTTAAATCCACGGAATCCAGTTCAGCTTTAGCGCATTGGCCTGAGAAGATTGCAGTCGCGTTTGCAGGCCAACCGTTGCTACCCCCTGAAATTAACGAAGGCATCATTGCGTTAATTGATGAAGCGCTGTTGCAAGAAAAACAGATTGAGGTGGTTTACGCTTCTCGCAGTGAGAATGCTGATAGAGCATTCACTCTACATCCACTTGGCATCATATTGCGTGGTGCAGTCAGTTATCTGGTTGCTACCGTGTTTAAGTACCAAGACTTACGGTTATTTGCATTGCATCGTTTTAAAGAGGTACGAGTGCTCGAGGTTGCCAGCATTAGACCAATAGACTTTAACCTGAAGAGTTACTCAGAATCTGGCGCGTTGGGTTTTAATGATTATGGAGTAATAGCGTTTAAGGCAAAGTTCAGTTATGCCGCAGGGCAGCATTTGTATGAAACACCATTAAGCAAAGACCAGGAGATTTCTGTTGATGAACATGACAATTTAATGGTGTCAGCAACGATTAATGACAATTCTCAATTGCGTTGGTGGTTACGTGGGTTTGGTGATGAAGTTGAGGTGATTGAGCCGACTATATTGGTAGACGCAATAAATTAAGATATAGCCATCAACATTTCCAAGTAATTTCAGCATTCGTTTAGCCCATTTTTTGAGCTTAATCAATAGACTTGTGTGACTGCTTTGCGGATTTACCAGCCTAAACTAAAAATCACTAAATCAGACAATCTACTTATCTTCAGGTATAAATTCAACCAAATCTTCGATACTACAATCAAAAAAAGTACATAACTTATCAAGATTATCAGTAACTGTACTATAACCTTTATGGTTAATCATTTTAGACAGAGTCATACGATTAATACCTGTCGCTTCAGACACTTCTATCAGTGTAATTCGTCTACCCTCTTTGAATTGTTTTTCTGACAACAGCTCGTTAATTAGAAACCTAATCATATTAAATGCTCAAAAATATAATAATTTGATAATAAATACTTGCATTTGATGTTATTTATGATAATATATGTTATCAAATGATTCTATTTAAATTCATTTGCCAATATTTACTAATAGGAGAATAACATGAAATGTACATATTTAACCACAGATGAACTTTCTAGCCTTATTAAATATGACGCTAGAACTATACGCAATCAACTAAAGGATAGTGTACTACTTGAAGGTGTTCATTATGTGCGTCCATTTGGAAGAAGAAAGATACTTTATATTTGGGAATCAATTGAGCGCGATCTTTTTACTTTATCAGTAAATTTAAACGTGATTCCTATGAAAAATGGTGGGTATTGCCATGGCTAGCATTAGAGCTCGCAAGGACAATGGGCTTCTCTTCTTTGATTTTAGAGTTGGCGGTAAAAGGTATCGGGAACAAACACTCTTGAATGATACAAAAGTCAACCGAAGGAAAATGGACGAGGTACTTGGTAAGATTGAAAGTGATATTTCCAAAGGTGATTTTGATTATTACAAATTCTTCCCAAAAGGCAATTCCAACAACCTGAACTCCACAGACAATATTACATCACTGCCATTTAGAGAAAGTAATGTTGCTTCAGAAAGGGTTGCGATTTGTTCCGCACTCTCTACCCCATTCTTCAAAGATTTTTCAGAGAAGTGGTTTGATGAATGCAAGATTGGCTGGCGGCGTAGCTACATAGAAACCATGCGCGATACCATTGACAAGCATTTACTCCCCTACTTCGGAGAAAAAATGGTCAGCAGCATCCGTCGTGAAGATATTCTTGACTTTCGTTCTCAACTCGCCAAAGTACCCGGACGAAAAGGTCAAACCCTCTCTGCTCGACGCATCAATGCAATTGTATTGGGATTAAGACAAATTCTTAATGAGGCCGCTGACCGATATAACTTTACCACACCAGGGCAAAGAATAAAGCCCCTTAAGATTAAGCGCCAAGATATTGCGCCCTTCACCTTAGATGAGGTGAATTTAATGCTTACATCAGTACGTGCAGATTATCGGGATTATCTCATCGTTCGATTTTTTACAGGGATGCGTACCGGTGAGATTCATGGATTGAAGTGGAAGTATGTGGATTTCAAAAATCGACAGATTTTAATTCGTGAAACGCTGGTGCGTGATGAGATAGAAGAGGAAGGTAAAACCGATTTGTCTCTCCGAGAAATTTTTATGTCTGATGTCGTATATGAAGCGCTGATGCGTCAGCGTGAAGTCACCTTTAAACATTCAGAATTTGTTTTCTGTAACACGCTTGGCAAGCCATACAACTTGAATAACATCACAAATCGTGTGTGGTATCCATTGTTAAGACATCTTGGACTTGAGCTTCGCCGCCCTTATACCACACGACATACCGCTGCAACATTGTGGCTAGCCGCAGGAGAAAACCCTGAGTGGATTGCTCGGCAGATGGGGCATTCAACAACAGAAATGTTGTTCCGCGTTTATAGCCGCTATGTGCCTAACATAACGCGAAATGATGGCTCGGCGTTTAATCGATTACTCACTGGCAAACTTAATGTACCAGTTAATCGAAATCCAAAAGAAGACTAGTTTTATTTTATTTAAAAAACGAAAGGACATCCCATGAAACAATTGACCAGCATCGAAAACTTAACTGTTTTAGTTGAGGTAAGCAAGCTAAATAATCTCTTTAGGATAAATGCTATTGGGGTGGATATTGCGCAAGATGGCACCTATATTTACAAGGCATCGCTTTATTCAGAAAATCAATCATTAAGTGTCACTTGGTTGTCAGACAAACCAAGGGATGATTTGCAAAAAGGGAGCGTTGTGCGTGGCGGCTGGATTACCAAAAAGCTGTTCGCTGTTGGTACCAACATAATCCAGACCCTTTACTCCATTAAATCTATTGCTGAGACAGAATCTCTGACATCTATCATTGAGCCAGACTGTATTCATGACAAGTTTGCCTACTGGACATTGTTTAGAGTTATTGACTCATTGCCATTTCAATACCGCGCGATAATAAATAAAGTATTGCTCCAACAAGATGTCATGCTTCATTTTCTGCAAGCACCATATAGTACGGAAAATATCTTTCCAAACTTAGGTGGTGTTTTGCAATTAGCTGCAGCAAATTTGGTGTGTTTATTCAGCGAGAATTATGCTGATAAACACAACTTTTCAAGGGAGGTTGTTTTAACAGCTGCGATCTTGAATGGTATCGGCAATTATAACCGTCTTGAGTTTGAACCAAGCACACAGAGCTATACAAACAGTGAAAACTCTGTCTTACATGCTAGCAAAACGGTTGCCTTCGACTTGATAACAAAAGCTACAAGCAATAATGGCTTTGATAAGAACTTTTTACAAGAGTTGATTCAGGCGATAGAAGAATTGGACTTTGATTTTTGATATGCACTTCCGATTAGTGCTTCTAACAATTAAACTCTCGCAGATTTCATGCGGGAGCTTTTATTGTGGAATTACAACACCTACTAATGTAACTGAAGAAAAAAGTTTCAGAAAAAATATTAAGTATTGCTTGTTGGACTGGTTATAGGATGCCAAAAACTATTGAATCGTCACTTTTATCGATGATGGATAATCCGAGATGTTTCAATCCACGCGCCTACGCGGGGCGCGACCCATGCGCTGCCGCCGTTTTTGATTAGTACGTGCTGTTTCAATCCACACGCCCACGCGGGGCGCGACCGATGCACTTGGTTGCGCTCCTCATTGCTGAGCAGTTTCAATCCACACGCCCACACGGGGCGCGACACCATATTCACAGTTAGATAATTTGGTAGTTAATTGTTTCAATCCACACGCCCACACGGGGCGCGACCTCTAAAAATAAATCACGTAAGCCGAACATCATAAGTTTCAATCCACACGCCCACACGGGGCGCGACACTCGCAAGCAGCCAGCATGGATGCGTTCATGGCGTTTCAATCCACACGCCCACACGGGGCGCGACTTCTCATAATGCGCGTTTACCGTACAAGTAGTTCGTTTCAATCCACACGCCCACACGGGGCGCGACACATGTACAAAAGGTGAACTTACTTCATTTACTGGTTTCAATCCACACGCCCACACGGGGCGCGACGCCAAAGCCATGAGGCGACCATTGCTTAAAGTCGGTTTCAATCCACACGCCCACACGGGGCGCGACTAAAGCCGCTATTATAGAGTTTTCAAAATCTAATGTTTCAATCCACACGCCCACACGGGGCGCGACAATGCCGCCCAGATAATCAAAGGCTTTTATATCAGTTTCAATCCACACGCCCACACGGGGCGCGACTTGTAAAAGAGATGCATCAAGCCATGAACTCAATGTTTCAATCCACACGCCCACACGGGGCGCGACTCGTGACTAATGGTTACATGGTTGCCATTACGAATGTTTCAATCCACACGCCCACACGGGGCGCGACAGCCTAGACCTCATATAAGGGGGTCTTTGTGCAAGTTTCAATCCACACGCCCACACGGGGCGCGACGATGCGGCTTACGCAATGTTGTGTAGTTTGCGTGTTTCAATCCACACGCCCACACGGGGCGCGACAATATAACAAGCGCCTTTAATAGCAACGTAAGTTGTTTCAATCCACACGCCCACACGGGGCGCGACTCGGGCAGCAAGCGCTCGATGATGTGCATTACTTGTTTCAATCCACACGCCCACACGGGGCGCGACATGCATATTAGTGGGGCAAGCTGATAATTGACATGTTTCAATCCACACGCCCACACGGGGCGCGACCTCAAGCTTACGATTGATCTTATTGCGATCAATTGGTTTCAATCCACACGCCCACACGGGGCGCGACCTCACCGATGTGCGCGTGAGCCACAGCATGCTTGTTTCAATCCACACGCCCACACGGGGCGCGACGCATTGCGCTGAATGCGCGCGTAACCATTACCGCGTTTCAATCCACACGCCCACACGGGGCGCGACCCACGACGAACGCCTATAACTTCTACCGAAAGCTGTTTCAATCCACACGCCCACACGGGGCGCGACGGCAGCACGACCCGGATGAATGGCTTGTTAAACTCGTTTCAATCCACACGCCCACACGGGGCGCGACAGGCGCAGCAGGCGTAACACAAACACCAGCAGAAAGTTTCAATCCACACGCCCACACGGGGCGCGACACTAACATAACGTGAGTAGGTACTAATCATGGCTGTTTCAATCCACACGCCCACACGGGGCGCGACCAAAACCTTTGGCTTACTTATGATACTGAACAAGTTTCAATCCACACGCCCACACGGGGCGCGACATGTAAGGCAAGTTAAAGCAGATTTAAAAGCGCAAGTTTCAATCCACACGCCCACACGGGGCGCGACTCAATACGTAACTATCTCTGGCAAGGCCGAAGATGTTTCAATCCACACGCCCACACGGGGCGCGACGCCATCGATTGCGCAACCATCAATTGATTAAGCGTTTCAATCCACACGCCCACACGGGGCGCGACGTGTCCTTGTTGTTGCTGCTGGTTTTATGTATTTGTTTCAATCCACACGCCCACACGGGGCGCGACGATGCCAGCGGCAATGTCATGATGGAAAGTGACATGTTTCAATCCACACGCCCACACGGGGCGCGACCTTAATTGGTGATGCCATGATTTACTCCTTAAATTGTTTCAATCCACACGCCCACACGGGGCGCGACGCCCCAATTAAGGGGCTAGTGTTTTGTTTAAGTAGTTTCAATCCACACGCCCACACGGGGCGCGACCGCACCATCTATAATTTCAATTCCGCGCTTTAATGTTTCAATCCACACGCCCACACGGGGCGCGACCATTAAGCGCGTTTTAGATAGACATTTTATATGTGTTTCAATCCACACGCCCACACGGGGCGCGACACTCATAAGTAGGACTATAGACACCACTATTAGGAGTTTCAATCCACACGCCCACACGGGGCGCGACCCAAAAGCCAAGAAGATCATATACCAAATCATAGGTTTCAATCCACACGCCCACACGGGGCGCGACGAGAGGCGATCTGATCAATGTCATAGCCCATATTCTGTTTCAATCCACACGCCCACACGGGGCGCGACTTGCAGTTTACGAGTTCAAAGGCCGCACATTCAGAGTTTCAATCCACACGCCCACACGGGGCGCGACCGTTTTTTTCATTGGTTTTTTGTTAATTCCAAAATGTTTCAATCCACACGCCCACACGGGGCGCGACATGCCCACCTGTTCTATGGTGCGTGTGGCAAAGTGGTTTCAATCCACACGCCCACACGGGGCGCGACGGCAAGAGCAATGATGCTGCGAAAAGCTTTGGATGTGTTTCAATCCACACGCCCACACGGGGCGCGACGTCAGTAACCTCAACAGGCAAGGCAGCAAGCGCAGGTTTCAATCCACACGCCCACACGGGGCGCGACGGATCATCTGACTTAGCACAAACAGCAAAAACGGGTGTTTCAATCCACACGCCCACACGGGGCGCGACAATAAAAGGAATAGCCACCTTAACGACATAAAATGTTTCAATCCACACGCCCACACGGGGCGCGACATTCTTTGCTTTGCGCCTGCTGCTGAAAGAGGTTGTTTCAATCCACACGCCCACACGGGGCGCGACAAGATCATGTTTTCAGCCTTGACGCTCTGCGTATAGTTTCAATCCACACGCCCACACGGGGCGCGACAACGATATTACAAAGCGCAAGCGCGTGCTGAGGCGTTTCAATCCACACGCCCACACGGGGCGCGACTTTGCCTTGCTCTACTAAATGCCTAACAACACTTTGTTTCAATCCACACGCCCACACGGGGCGCGACAGTAATCTTTGTCTAGCTCAATGCCAGTGAATTGTTTCAATCCACACGCCCACACGGGGCGCGACTTGCGGGCAATGCGAGAGGTATCAAGCGCTAATAAGTTTCAATCCACACGCCCACACGGGGCGCGACCTAATGCTGCACCACCAGTATTTACAACATTAACAGGTTTCAATCCACACGCCCACACGGGGCGCGACGTGGCAGTGGGGTGAATGTAACCGTGAATTTAATTGTTTCAATCCACACGCCCACACGGGGCGCGACGAGAAAGTGTAAGCAATATCGCAATTTTTATAATTGTTTCAATCCACACGCCCACACGGGGCGCGACAGAAATATTTTCCTCTTTATGTAAGCAATTCAAAGTTTCAATCCACACGCCCACACGGGGCGCGACGCCGCCATTAAAACCTACACACAATGTTTATAACGTTTCAATCCACACGCCCACACGGGGCGCGACCCGGTTCTCAAGTGGTTCCTGCGCTTGCTAGGTCGTTTCAATCCACACGCCCACACGGGGCGCGACTTAGAAATTCTTTAAATGACTTGTCAAATTGATCTGTTTCAATCCACACGCCCACACGGGGCGCGACTACTAAACATAATAAACCCCTTCATAAATACCCGTGTTTCAATCCACACGCCCACACGGGGCGCGACTTAACATAATATACAGAATACCTGAAATAAAAGTGTTTCAATCCACACGCCCACACGGGGCGCGACGGGCAACAGCTAACACAGATACACATTCATATATTGTTTCAATCCACACGCCCACACGGGGCGCGACGTTTAATCTCAAAGTCATAGCATAAGTTCTCACCTGTTTCAATCCACACGCCCACACGGGGCGCGACTCTAATTGACTTGTAAACGTTCATCGGGTTTTTGTTTCAATCCACACGCCCACACGGGGCGCGACTCAGGGTCAATGTTTAAAGAGTTTGCAATAGCATGTTTCAATCCACACGCCCACACGGGGCGCGACATGCGCGTTAATCTGCTGCGTTACATTAGTGATAAGTTTCAATCCACACGCCCACACGGGGCGCGACCAGTCTTTCTAAGCTAAAGTTATGAAAAAAGCAGGTTTCAATCCACACGCCCACACGGGGCGCGACTAAAACGGCCTGAGAACTATGTATCTCTACAAATGTTTCAATCCACACGCCCACACGGGGCGCGACGCGGCCTAAAAAAATATAGAGATACGCCTGTCCGTGTTTCAATCCACACGCCCACACGGGGCGCGACTTATCAATAAAATCACAATGACTATTCAGTGATGTTTCAATCCACACGCCCACACGGGGCGCGACGCATACATGTGTAGATGTAATTGAAGAATCACTAAGTTTCAATCCACACGCCCACACGGGGCGCGACGAACCATTGGCACTATTAAAGGCTGCGTTAGCTGGTTTCAATCCACACGCCCACACGGGGCGCGACGATTGAAAGTATTAAAAACTCTGTGCCATTGCTAGTTTCAATCCACACGCCCACACGGGGCGCGACGTTACCACCACAGATACAGAAACTTAATCAAGGTGTTTCAATCCACACGCCCACACGGGGCGCGACTTTAGAACAATTGCACAGAATGGCGGCATAACATGTTTCAATCCACACGCCCACACGGGGCGCGACCAATTAGGAAAAAGGCTAAATACCATATCCATAAGTTTCAATCCACACGCCCACACGGGGCGCGACGCGATTTATAACAGACTCCAAGCTGTTATTTAACGTTTCAATCCACACGCCCACACGGGGCGCGACGCGCAAGCCCCTATTATTAAGGAGTGATTAAAATGTTTCAATCCACACGCCCACACGGGGCGCGACTAAGCCATGGTTATACCAACGATGCCGAGAAGTTGTTTCAATCCACACGCCCACACGGGGCGCGACGTAAACCAGCAATCAAAGCAATACCACCAATAATGTTTCAATCCACACGCCCACACGGGGCGCGACATACACTCACCCAAAGTGTGAAACGTGTCAGCATGTTTCAATCCACACGCCCACACGGGGCGCGACCACTTGACCCGATGCTTAAAGCTCGCGCTAAGTTGTTTCAATCCACACGCCCACACGGGGCGCGACAATCAATTGAAGCTCTGTTAGCCAATGTGAGAGGTGTTTCAATCCACACGCCCACACGGGGCGCGACCATGAGTTGCGATTTGCTGCCAAGCGATAAAAGTGGTTTCAATCCACACGCCCACACGGGGCGCGACCCTCGCAGGCTCGTCCGCCTCATTGCGCCAGACTAGTTTCAATCCACACGCCCACACGGGGCGCGACTCGGTAACCTCAACAGGCAAGGCAGCAAAAGCAGGTTTCAATCCACACGCCCACACGGGGCGCGACGGTAAACTGCTGCATGAATACTTACAGCGCAAAGGTTTCAATCCACACGCCCACACGGGGCGCGACGTGCAGATTGTAAATAAGTGCCTTTGAAAAAACTAGTTTCAATCCACACGCCCACACGGGGCGCGACGTCTGCGGCTGGTTGTCCTAACCCTATCGTTGCGTTTCAATCCACACGCCCACACGGGGCGCGACGGGAATGATGGAAAAAAAATACTTAATTGTATTGTTTCAATCCACACGCCCACACGGGGCGCGACTTCAAGCGCGCGGTTTCTTTCACTGGATCAGCCGGTTTCAATCCACACGCCCACACGGGGCGCGACAAGAACCGGATGGTTGTATAAGCTTAGTTACTTGGTTTCAATCCACACGCCCACACGGGGCGCGACGATAAAGCTACAAAAAAACTACAAGACTTGCTGGTTTCAATCCACACGCCCACACGGGGCGCGACTTACGGTTTTAATCAATTGCTAAATTTGCTAACTGCGTTTCAATCCACACGCCCACACGGGGCGCGACTTTAACTTTGGATGATTGATGTTATTCAATGGCGTTTCAATCCACACGCCCACACGGGGCGCGACCATTGAGACGTGAATTATTAGTTGCAAAACTCACGTTTCAATCCACACGCCCACACGGGGCGCGACCCTAAAACCGTAATAGGTGCGTAACAAGGCAAAGTTTCAATCCACACGCCCACACGGGGCGCGACATGGATTTGTGCAGCTTACAGTCGGGATAGCGAAGTTTCAATCCACACGCCCACACGGGGCGCGACAGAAAATCACTGGCATCCAGTGACGCCTGTGCCTGTTTCAATCCACACGCCCACACGGGGCGCGACTTTGACCCTGAACAGCTTAAACGTAGTGTGTCTGTTTCAATCCACACGCCCACACGGGGCGCGACTTGTATTGAACGCTAAAGCCATTGGTGAAAACCGGTTTCAATCCACACGCCCACACGGGGCGCGACATTGATGAAGCTAATTGAATCAACCCGCGAGTGTGTTTCAATCCACACGCCCACACGGGGCGCGACTGGTGCGGCCGTAATAGCCGCCTGTATGTGGCTTGTTTCAATCCACACGCCCACACGGGGCGCGACATTTGTCAGGTGATCCTATTGCCTCTTTATTTAAGTTTCAATCCACACGCCCACACGGGGCGCGACGATCATATTTTCAGCTTTGACAGCTTCAGAATAGAGTTTCAATCCACACGCCCACACGGGGCGCGACTTGCATTTTCTCAATTTATTATGACAAAGAATCAGTTTCAATCCACACGCCCACACGGGGCGCGACTTCCTAAGTTGATCAACTCGGTAACTGGTAAATGTGTTTCAATCCACACGCCCACACGGGGCGCGACTGTTGAATATCGCCGGCTATGATGTCAAGGTCGAGTTTCAATCCACACGCCCACACGGGGCGCGACCCAAGCCGTATGGCATTAAAGTGCTGGCTGAAGTGTTTCAATCCACACGCCCACACGGGGCGCGACGTGGCTTCCGGCGGTTTGGTAGGCGGAGCAGATATTGTTTCAATCCACACGCCCACACGGGGCGCGACACGATCCCAAAACAAACCCATATCACCTTGATGTGGTTTCAATCCACACGCCCACACGGGGCGCGACAGTTATACACCTCACAACCCGTTAGCGTACGAACCGTTTCAATCCACACGCCCACACGGGGCGCGACGATTAACGCAAGCATTCGCAACGAAAGCAAACTTGTTTCAATCCACACGCCCACACGGGGCGCGACCCTAGCGATGTTTTAATGTTTCAAGGTTCTAGTGACGTTTCAATCTACACGCCCACACGGGGCGCGACGCAATACGCTGGTAAACCATATAACCAAAAACGGGTTTCAATCCACACGCCCACACGGGGCGCGACAAGAACCATTTGCAGGCGCATCCGCAAGCGTAAAAGTTTCAATCCACACGCCCACACGGGGCGCGACCACTAAAACTTCAACAGAGGCTACCAAAGGCACAGTTTCAATCCACACGCCCACACGGGGCGCGACAGGGGAAAGGCAACTTATCAAACTCATCAGTCGGTTTCAATCCACACGCCCACACGGGGCGCGACCACGCCGCAGCACCTACTCATGCTCAACTATGCGGTTTCAATCCACACGCCCACACGGGGCGCGACGGGGCTAAAAATGGCAATTAACATATATAACTATGTTTCAATCCACACGCCCACACGGGGCGCGACGTGTGTGTGCGCGCATGTACGTGTATGTGTGTGTGTTTCAATCCACACGCCCACACGGGGCGCGACTGGTGGTTAAACGGAGGAGATCGCTTATGCAAGCGTTTCAATCCACACGCCCACACGGGGCGCGACGTTGGCTGCCAATGCTTTTAGTCGACACTTTTTTGTTTCAATCCACACGCCCACACGGGGCGCGACCCGGTATCAGGTGAGCCGTTACCCTCACCAGTTGTTTCAATCCACACGCCCACACGGGGCGCGACAAATTTCAGTCTATGCCCCAAATATTACTAAAAAGTTTCAATCCACACGCCCACACGGGGCGCGACCTGTGGGGGGCATCATGCCCGCCCATGTGCGCATGTTTCAATCCACACGCCCACACGGGGCGCGACGCTCGTGCAATGGATTTTGATGCAAGGGCATTGATGTTTCAATCCACACGCCCACACGGGGCGCGACGATTCCCCATTCACGGGCTTTGTTGAATATGTGTGTTTCAATCCACACGCCCACACGGGGCGCGACCGACCAGCTAGAACTTAAAAGTGAAAGCGGCATTGTTTCAATCCACACGCCCACACGGGGCGCGACCTATGCGGTCTGGTGGCTGGTAGGCTTATAAAATGTTTCAATCCACACGCCCACACGGGGCGCGACCAAAAGGGCTATCAATCTTCACTAGCCCAAATGGTTTCAATCCACACGCCCACACGGGGCGCGACTACTGATATAACAAGCGCCCGTTGGTGGTCTGTTGTTTCAATCCACACGCCCACACGGGGCGCGACATAAACGGCGTAAGAGGCACGTTTTTAAATTACAGTTTCAATCCACACGCCCACACGGGGCGCGACCAGCTCGTATAGGGTTGCCGTTCTGTGATTACTTGTTTCAATCCACACGCCCACACGGGGCGCGACTACCGACGGTAATCACTACGCACTGCAAGGCATAGTTTCAATCCACACGCCCACACGGGGCGCGACAGCCTCGACCGTATCAGATTGAGAGACAACAGCAGTTTCAATCCACACGCCCACACGGGGCGCGACCTGGACTAACTACGCAACATGGCGCATCAATTTAGTTTCAATCCACACGCCCACACGGGGCGCGACCTATTTGTGAAAGTGAGCGTAACCAAGTAATTGAGTTTCAATCCACACGCCCACACGGGGCGCGACATGAGTTGTGATTTGCTGCCAAGCGATAAAGGAGGTTTCAATCCACACGCCCACACGGGGCGCGACGGGCGGGAGTCCATAACCAATTCTACGACACAGGGTTTCAATCCACACGCCCACACGGGGCGCGACCTAACGCCGGGGCAAAGCATTTGTATAAAGGTGGTGTTTCAATCCACACGCCCACACGGGGCGCGACCCCTTCGCTTTTGATTGGCTAGCAATATGGCTTTGAACCATATATTCCGCTAATCTTCGACGAATTCTTAATTATTGTACATGTTGCAAACCCATATGCAATAAATTCATTAATATTCAATTTGTTAAAGAGCGATAACCATCTAAGGCTTTGATGAGAGCGAGTGCTTAGCGGCTTATAGAATCAGAGCATCTCGTATGGGATCTGGAGTGGACTTTGTGCCAAAGTGTTCTACTTTTTGATGACCTTTACTACCCAGCATATAAAACCGTAGACTATCTTCTTTTGGGTCATATATTTTGATAAGTTCATCTTTTAAAGCCACCAATTGGTCTGGTGTAGCTTCGCATTCAAACACAGAGTTTTGAACGCGCATTCCGTAATCTAGGCATGTTTTAGCAATCTTTCTTAATCGCTTTTGCCCTGCTTTTGTAAGTACGCTGACATCATAAGTAATTAACACTAACATAATTTTCTACTTAATCAGGTAGGGGGTATAAAACTCGGTATCACCACGTAAATGTCTTGCGAGCAGTAATGCCTGACAATGCGGTAATAAGCCATAGGGTATTTTCTCATCCAGATAAGGATGAACGATTTCTTCTTGTTTGCGCTCTTGAAACGCAACTAATACTTTTTTGCGAGCATCGTCTGTGAGGCGTACTGCGCCACTCGCCTCGATAATAAAATCATTATTCTGAAATTGTTTACGATTAAATAAAGTGAGTACAAACCTATCTGCCCAAGGGGCACGGAACTCTTCCAATAAATCCAACGCTAAGCTAGGACGGCCAGGTCTATCTTGATGCAAAAATCCGACGTAAGGGTCTAGCCCAACGCCCATCAAGGCTGATACACACTCTTGTGTGATTAGAGAATAAATAAAAGAAAGTAAAGCATTCACTGGGTCAGTCGCTGGGCGTTTGATACGTCCGTTAAACTCAAAGCCACTATCGCGAATTAGGTGATTAAATACCGAGAAATAAGTTGCTGCCGCCTCACCCTCTATGCCCATCGTCTGCGGTACATTTAGACTCGTTTGACAGTTTTTCAGGCTACATTTTAAGCGCTCTACAGCAACACTTAACTCTGTGTTTTCCCCATGATTGCGTAATTCACGCATCAACACTGCACGTGCATTAGATATTTTAGCGCCAACCATAACACGGGCAATCGCATTCGCTTTAACGTCATCATCAGCAACTCGATACTGTGTTCGTCGTAGCAACACATTGCCTGTTTGCTTGCCTTGTACCCGCGCTAAAAATCGGCCATATTCTGTATAAAAACTCAAGCCTATGCCATTCTCACCACAATAGCCCATCAGAGGTGGCGAAACGGAAACTAAACCAAAACACAGCATATTACTGATGGTAAGCGCAGGAAACTGTCCCAGTTTTTCATCGCCCTGTTTAATCACGATGGTTTCGCGCTCTTTATGCACGTAAGTTTCTTGGCGGGTGATGTAAAGGGTGTTGAGCAGTTTTTTCATGTGGCGCTTTCATTAAACATGCTTACCACATATTGAGCAGAGTGGTCTTTGCGCAAGACATCAGGGGCACAAATTTCCTTTAGCGAACAAGCCTTACATCGGCTTTTATTTAAGGTGGGCAAAGGTGTTTTGTTAGAGGCTAGAATCTCGCGTGCCTGATTAATCGCCGCCAATGTCACCTCACGCAAAGTCGAATCTATCTGCACACGCTCGCGCTTGCGTTCTTGCCAATACCACATCGCGCCTTCAGTAATCTTCACCCCGCGCATTTCTTCTATACACATCGCTTGTGCGCAAAGCTGAATCCTGTCCCAATCTTCCACCTTAGGCTTACCGCGTTTATATTCCACAGGGAAATACTGCTTATCTGATTTACCCGTAATTTCGAGCAAATCAAGCTTGCCTGATAAACCCAAATTAGTCGAACTCACCGAAACCGCTCGCTCAAACCGTACATTGCCTCGCTGCTCAGGCTCTGCCGCATCTACACGCTCATGCAACACCTTGCCCAGCGCCGTAAAATAGTTCTCCTCCCACGCCTGCTCCACATGAATCAAGGCAAACTGACGTGGGCAATACGCCACGTGTTGTAGTGCAGATATGGAGATTGTGTCATCCAAAATTTAGAATTTATCTTCTACATTTACACCTAATTGATCTAGTCCCTGTTTATCGACTGAAATCATGTAATCATCAAAGCTATTAGCTGGCGTATCTTTCTCACCATTTTTTCGCTCTACTTTTACGCGATCAAACAAACTATGTGCAGGTACATTTCCCAGAGCATCATTGTGTTTGAATACTATCAATTTACGCGCTGACATTTCACCTCTGGCCGCTGCACGGTCATGTTCAAACATCAATGTAAGTGACTGCCAAAGTTTGGCTAAATCAGTCTCAGAAAAACCTGTCTTCTCAGCCAGTTTTGCAGAAACAAATCCATGCATGCGATATAAACCATAGGGTACAATATGTTTGCGCCCCATGGTACGATTGCCGCCTGATTGCGCTTCGGCCTCTTTCTCGGTCGTAACAGCCATACGTGTAATGGAGATTTCCAACGGAATAATAGGGTCTATGGATTTGGCAAAAGCTAATTGAACTGGGCCGCGAACTTGACCGCTATTTACGTCCGTTGTCATTACTGCGCCAAATGTGCGTACATCAAAAAAGTTAGCACACATCCATGCAGTCACTTCTCTTGCTTTGGCCTCATCTTTTGGCAGTTTTTTAGACTCATGGACAATTGAAAGTGCGTCATACGCTTTTTTGTTTTGCAAGTTTAGAATACTTTTCTCTTTAATATAAATTTCATAACCTGGCTTGTTTTCCTCAGTTAATTCTACGAAGTTACGAATCTTTCTTTTCAAACAAACATCTGTGACTAGGCCCTTGCTAGACTCTGGGTCAAGGCGCGGCATATTGCCTGCATCTGGGTCACCATTAGGGTTGCCATTGGTAACATCAAACAAGTAAACAAACTCATAGCGGTTTTGTAACGTCATTTCTTTCTCCTTTAAATTGATTGTTTATACCGTTGGCTCTGTTTTTTCTTCTTCAACAGATTTGTCTTTGGATTCGTAGTAGTTTTGTTTTTGGTGGTAATAACCGACTGAAAATCGTCCCTGTTCTTCTATAGAAAGATGTTTAGGAAAGGCCCCATCCAAACCTGCAATAATTTCACCCAAATCTTTTTTGAGATTCACCGCAAAACCTGGCTTATCTCTGCGAATCTTAGTCAAGTGATTTTGGCTTCCAGCAAGCAATCTCGGGAAAACCGAAAATGGAACAGAAGCTGCCGAACCATAATATCTGTCGGCAACAGTGCTATTTACCTCACGCCCTAATGCGGACTCCTGTATACGTTCAATGGTGGCAAACAACCTGCCTAAAAGGTAAGCTGTATTTTTACTACTCAAATCTAAAGCCATGGGCACTTCCTCCTGTATAAGTCCTTTTCGATAGTCACGTTGAATCACTGCTTTAATCAATGAAATTCTGATTCCACTTATTTGCCCATCCGCTCTGATTCTTTGCGTTAATTGGGAGAGCAACATTCGAGGATAGGCTTGACCAGTTAAAATGGAGCGCATGAGCTCACCAGCCAATTGTGGATGTATGTTTTCGCTCTTACCTTGAGCTGCAGTTTGAATTAATAATCGCCAGATTGATGGCGGCTCTCGCCATCCTAGTGGCTTAATAGCCAAATCAAGATAATGCTGGCGAATATGGCCAGCCAACTCACCGAATGTGGTGTCCATCCAATATCTGATAGAAAGGCGGGCTGCGTTAGGTGCAAGCCCCAAAATATAAAAACGTGTATTTGGTGAAATGTCAGGTGCAAACTCCACGAGTGGCCTGCCTTGTGCAATTTTGTCCAAAATTGGTTTAATTTGCGCGGTTTCCTGACTATCATCAGCAGGCATATTTACCATCCAACCGAATAAAGACTCAGCTGTTTGCGCAGCTTTTTCATTTTCAGCAACAGCCCAAAAAACTGTGCTGGCATCTCCAATCGAAACACACTGACCTTTTTCACGCCGTAATAAATAATTTAAAGCCGTCGTGTAAGCAAAAGCTGCTGACTCTGAAACTGGGGCGTTTTCACCTTGATTTTTGCCATAGGAGGTATACGCATCGGCATTAAAAGAAACGATTGAACCACCAGAGCTTTGCCCACCGTAAACGCCTTTAATTGATGGATGGAGTCTGGCAATGGGCCTAGTCTCACCTGTTACCAAACAAACTGATTCAATAGTGCCCTCTTCAGGCGCTAACAGTTTTGTCCAAATTATTTTAGACGCAATGCGGTCATGTAAAAACTGATTGTCTCTATCGAGCTTAAATGCAAGGTTTGCATCTATCATTTCAGGCTTAAAGGGTAAGAGATTAAATTGTTCGGGTTGCCACTTTTCAAGAAAGTGCCTTATAGCCAACAACCCAACATCATCAACCTCGGTAAGGGTTGCTAGGTGAAACTGCTTAAAGGCTTCAAAGGTTTTGCTAGCCAATACCCATGGGATTTCTTTTGCTGTTGCTTTATCTTTATTGCTCTCGATACCTAATACATAGGATGTTTTATCCCACAAGTAAAATGCTTTGGGTGTTGTTCCAGGGCGCTTACAGGACTGCGGCACACTGGTCAACTTCGGCACTGGTTTTTTTCCACTGGTATCCATGTTGTTCAGAACATCGACTACGTCTCCATCTTTTGACAACACCAGGATATAGCCAATTTTTTCTTCGCTAAATCCGAAGGAAGGTACTCGGGCCAAGCCACTTTCTACATCAGGGTTTGCCAGCAATCGTTGGTAGTATTCTGTTAGTGCAGTCAGAATCATGACCTCACCTCACCACTAATAAGGGCGGGGACTGAGACCATGCCATTTTTCAACTCCGCACGAAAAAAATGAGGGGTCATGCTATTGGCAAAATCAATATCATGTAGCATCCAGCCCAAGTCACGATTTTTTTGTTCTGCATCCAGGCAACTCTCTGGTAAAGCAGAGTCAGGCTCTAATAAGGAAAAATAAGCTGTAAATTCGCGCATTCCCATGCATGGCTGCTGGTGACACTGACCCTTACGTGCCCGTCGATTAAAAATATCCAAATGCTTGCCTATGTTATCTTCTGAACCTGCTTTATCAGTTAACTCAAAGTGCGCCTCTATAACATAGCCAACATCCCGCAACACCGTTGCGGCCCTTTGCTGACGGTCTTCCTCAATCAGGGTATATAAACCCTCAGTCGTTTTTCTGGTCATGCCTCCGCTGGCTTTGCTATACGAAGTTTTGCTACCCAACTCATTACGCCGTATAGACTCAAACCTGATGGGTTTTAATACATGAATGTTATCCACCACCCATCGTATTGCTGGCTTCCAATGAATCGCTTCCAAAATGCCACGCGCCGCCGATGGCGTGATAATGTCGTAGGAAACTCTTTCGACTTTCATTTCTGGTCGCGTAAAACATGCGTAATCCCCCCATATATGCAATCTCACACCGTAAGCCATAGATTTCCTCACCCGTAAAATATTTTTAAGAACATACTAGATTTTCAGATTTGATGTAAGTGGGATTTTCCCAACTCAAACCCGCCACATCGTTATATAAATCCTTGTTTATTAACATCCAGAATTGGTCTCCTAACCGTTCTGGCGCAATAGTTTGTATCGCTCCCGCTTTATGCAGCTCTTTGAATCCTTTTTCAGGTATTTGCACTAAATAGCGTTGTAGTTGCCGAGCAATGCCCCCCACGCTTTCGGCAAACTTTAAAGACTCAATTAATGTAGCTGCCCCTTCATCAAACAAAATAATGACGGGTTTTAAATGCGCATCAATCATTGAATAATCACGTGCAATATTTTGAAAAGGGAAAGAGAGCTTTGGTAAATGATTGTGATGCGACTCCAAAATATTTTTGCTATCAAGTTCTTTGCCTTTGCTCCAGTAGACGCCCTGAAAGTACATGGTGAGTGCCTCAGGTGCTAACAAATCCCCTTGATGCTTACGGACGACTTCGCGCATATTGCCTGCCAATTGTTCCAATTCTGGTGGCGCTTTCCAATCGGGGCTTTGAAAAACAAACACCTCACTCCTATCAAGTGGTCGTTTGCCTTCTCGGTTACAGCGCCCTGCCGCTTGTGCAATGGAATCTAATCCTGCTTCTGCGCGCATCACACAGGGAAAGTCAACATCAACACCTGCCTCAATGAGCGAAGTTGAAATCAAGCGGCAAGGTTTACCAGCTTTTAAATCTGCACGAACCTTTTCTAGCACTTGGGAGCGGTGTTTTGCGCACATAAGCGTGGTGAGGTGTGTTGCGCCTTGAAGGTGTTGAATTTTTTCGTACAATCCTCTTGCATGGCGTCGATTGTTCACAATTACTAAAACCTGCTCGTGCGCAGTCAGGTCTTGTACCAACTCATCATCTTTTTTCACTCCTATAGGTTTTATATGCACACGCTTTAAAGCTTCAAATAATGTTTGCCCAGATGGGGCATGTCTGGGTGAAATTTCCCTGACATTTTCAAACCCGTTAATAAAACCCTTTTCTTTATCCAGCGCTGGTTGTGTAGCCGTGCATAGCACCACACTGCATTTGAAGTTACGTGCAAGCTCATCAATTGCAGCCATTGTGGGGCGCAATAAATGAAGTGGTAAGGTTTGTGCCTCATCCAGAATAATGACGCTACCTGCAATATTATGTAACTTGCGGCATTGCGATGGTTTATCAGAAAACAATGACTCAAAAAACTGAACGGCAGTTGTCACAACAACTGGCGCATCCCAAGTCTCCATGGCTTGCTTCAAGGTGTCTTTGGCATCCTTACTTGGCAACATGGTCGCATCAAAAGCGCTGTGATGCTCAATGACAGCATCGGCATACTCTTCAAAGGCATCTTTAAAGACCTTGGAGTTTTGTTCAATAATGCTGGTAAATGGGATGACGTAAATAATGCGTCTAAATTTATGAGAAGCTTGATGCGAGATGGCATGCTCAAGTGCAAAAGCCATGGAGGTGTAAGTTTTGCCGCCACCCGTTGGTACAGTGAGTGAAAACAAACCTGGCTCCAATTTCGCCTGCGCTATGCTGTGTTGCAATATATGTTGGCGTAAATGATTGATGCTGTTGACGTCTTGTTCTTCGAGCGATTGCCCGAATGCTTCTAGTTTGTCAAAAAGTTTAGCTTTAAGTTGAAACAGAGATGGATATGGTTTTGCTTCAATTTCAGCGCCTTTTAGCCCATCATAATATTTACTGGTATCTGTTCTATCAGCATCAATCAGGCATGAAAAAATCATGCGTGTGAAAAATGCCAGTTGGAACCCCTGCTGGGACGGGTGAGGTTTCAAGTCAGGGTATTTTAATATTTCAGCAAGCTGTATTTCTTGCTTCCAGACTTCGTCTAAAACAGGTAAACCACTTTTACCATGATGTAGTTGCAGCCTATCATTTAATGTTGACCTATTTTGACCATCATCCGCACCATTGGCCAAACCAGTATGATGCCCTGCAATACAAAAAGCCAAGAGCTTACCTATCCCAGACCATTTTTCAACGGCAACTTTTGCGCCCGCGGTTGCATGATCAACTCGCTGAGTGCTTCCTTGTAGCCTAGCCATAAACTCAACACAGTATTTACCCAAATCGTGAAGTAATCCTGCATGTTTGGCAAAATCTTGCCCACCAAAGATTTGTGCGAACCCTTCTGCTAAGATACCCACACCGTTTAAATGATTGGACAACATCTGCCAATCAGCAAAATCTGGACAGTCGCCCGAATGCGCGTAATATGTTTTAGCTGACATGCCTTCAGAATTATTTTTGTCTAAATCGTCCATCTCACTTCCACCTCCACTCGCTCCCATGGGTTGTCACTTTCTGCTAGAGAATAAATACTTGCTACGAGTATTTCGCCCCTATCTAACAACTGAGAAATGGCTGCGTTATCAAGGCGTGGAATAAACCCGAGTTTTTGTTGCTCCCAATAAACTGCAACTGCTCGTGCATCATGGGTGTTTGTTGGTTCGCGTTGTAATGTGATTAGTTGACCTTGCACAAGTCGCGGCCAAACTATATTGCCTTGGTAATACTGGAACCCTGCTATGGGGGAAATTTGCAAAAGTTTTGGGCGAGTTTGGTCTGGCAAGTGCATTTTGACTTGCGCAACCGATGATGTGGTGAACCCTGCGAATGCCGCCGCAAATGCTTTAATAAATTGTCTTCTATACATAATTGACTCTTTGTTTAGACTTTCACATATACAATTATCCACATGTGGTAGTTCAAATCCTGACCTAGTGTAATAAATTTATTGGTGTTTTTTGATAGATTGTTCTAGGTGCTGCACTAACAGATTTTTTAATGATGCTGGCGACACAACCTCAACTTCTGGTAAGTGTCGCATGACATCCATGATGAGTTCTCTTTCGTCAGCATAGGGCACTTCAAGCTGGTAACGTCCATCACTTAGCCAAGTGAATTTTTGGTCGGGATGCCATGCTTCATCGGCCACCCAACGTGCGCGATTCGCACTAAAAATTAATGTCGCATTATATTTTGCGTCACCTGAAAAGATTCCATAGCCTGATTTGAAGTGTGCATCGAGTATTTCATCTGCAATATCGATGCACGATGTTTGGCTATTTTGAAGTTGCTGGATTCTATCTACTGCAAAAGTGCGTAATTGATTTTTAACATGGCACCAGGCATCCAAGTACCAGTTATCACGGTAATGCAGTAGTCGCTGTGGTGAGATGGTTCGCTGACTGATTTCATTACTCCCCCGGGCGTGGTAAGTAATCTGTAGGCACTTGCGTAACACCACAGCAGCGGAGATGTGTTGGAATTGGTCGGGTTTGTTAATGCGCGCATTGATGGGGAGAATGCGCATCCGATGTAAATTGTCAGCATTGATGCTTTGGTTTTTAAGTAACTTATCAATGCGCGCTTTAAAGGGCATCAAATGCGTGTGAAGCACACTCACATTGAGTCCGCTTAACAGTTTTTCTAAGCTGACAAGCGCTAGCAATTCATCAGCTCCAAACCACAAACCTGGTAACTCGTAATTTTTATTTGCGTATAAATAGCCGTTGTGTTCTTGGATGTAATCAATCTGCGCATTCAGATGATTTTCCATATTCTGACGTATGCGCTTAAAGGTGCTTTCCGAGCATTCCATTTTTTCAAGAATGTCGGCTTTCGAGATGGGGGTACGTCGACCGTTTAAAATTTCATGCAGTTTATATATTCTTACAATATCCATAGAAAGTTCGGCAAAAAGTTGATAAACGAAACCTCACGCTTGCAACTAACTTTCTAGGATATATATGTCGTTGACTACTTGTACTATAAGCTTAAGCCTCAGGCTGTGCAATAGCATTTCTTTTTAGAACAGCTACTCTGGTAACAAATGTTGTTAGAGCAAGGCCAACGGTCATTAATATTCCAGATGAAGGTTCAGGGACAGGTGAAGTTACGCTTTCCCTCACCAAAAATGAACCAAGTTGTGAACCAGAATCATCATCTAGCACCCTACCAATTTGGGCATAACCGTAATTAAAATTTCCAGCCGTGTAATTAATTTGGCCATAATATTGAAAGCTACGTCTACCATCGCTATCATCATCAGCCAAAATGCCTCTTGCTCTTACTGTATCGCTTCCAGTATTGATAGTTACACCTAAATTTGAAATTAAACTATCAAATAATAGATCCCTGATAAAAAGGTTAGTTGTTCCTGTCAGTTTTGTCTGACCAGAAAACCCATAACCCCTTGAAGTAAATATTTCTGTAAACTCATCGTAAGTTGCAAACCGCCATCCGCTTAGCGTAGGATTTGTGCTTAGTTGATTTGAGACTTCGTTGTAGGATTGCCCTCTTGTAAAAGATAAATCCAGCCACTCAAGACCTGTATTGAGATCTATTGTGTAAGTTCCAGCATCTTCAAGATTGTAAGTGTCGGCATTAGCTATTTGTGCACCCATGAGCAATGCAGCGAATAAAATTTTTTTTAACATTCATGCCTCCAATTGCGCTTAACGTTTTCATAAATAATGATTGCGTCAACCCTAGGATGGTAGACAAACGCTATTGTGACTTAAACGCGGCTGACTTAAAAGCGATATTTTGTAAAAGTATCGTATGGGTCAAAACGACGAAGATGCTAAGACTGGAACATTGCGTGCCGTGCTCGCTAAAAACATTGTCAGCCTTCGTGCGCTAAGAGGATTTTCTCAAGAGGCGCTGGCGTTTGAAGCTGGCTTACACCGCACATTTATCGCGCATGTGGAGCGTGGTAAAAGAAACATATCCATAGATAACATTGAAAAGATTGCAAAAGCACTTTCCATTGCGCCCTACGTATTGTTGTCTGATAAACCTTAAATAAAATCTTACTTTGAATCTGCAAATTAACACTTACATGGCGTAATTAATCTTTATATAGCTTCAAATGCCAAAACTTGATTCGATAATTATCTACATAGGAAACAACATTGCAACTTAGCATTTTTTTGGCCATCTCTTATTAGATAAAAGTATTATTAACACTAATGATTTTTTGGATGATAATGAAATCAACCCCGCGAATGGATTACCTATGATTGGCGGTATAGGTGGGATTGACATTGAAGGAAACACCTATGGTCAAGACATGGATTATGATTCTTCATTTTTTTAGTAATCTAAATTTTTAGTTGTAATTAGACAATATGATAAACAAGAATTTTGTTGGTCACTGAGTCCCTATAACAGTAGGCAACTAATTCAATCATTTTCTTTGGTTTCGCCCTTAAAGCTTCACCAAATAGTTGATAATAATAGTCTTCTGACAATTTATTGCCAATTTTCAAGTAACTACCCTTACTACGATTAAATTCAGCAAGTGAGTCATAAAATAATTTGATTTTGAGGTGGTTACTATGAATATACTCAATTTTGAAGCGTATCTCTCGCGCGGTCTTATCAACGATATATGGTGCCATTTCAGGAAAGCCTAAAGCAAAGGGCTTTTCCTTAACAATAAGATTAATAACGCTATTTTGTCTTTTACGAATTAACTGTTTTACCTTTTCATCTTCTTTGCTTGTGTTGGTCTGCAAAACTGAGAAAGAACTAAAGGCTAACAATCTCAATTGTTGAGGAAGTTTTTGTATCGCAGCAATGACTTTTACTGCCACTTCGTTGAAAGGGATACTACCTGCTCCAGGAAGGTAAGGTTGCGGTTGCTCAACTAAATAAACTAGCAATGATATATAAGCACTCCCAGACTCAAGCTCATAATCAAGGTCGCAATTTAATTTAGTGACTTCAGGAATTAATAATTTAATCTCAACTAGGAAACTTTCAGCCCTTTGCTCTAACTCAATCAAACTAAATCTAACTCCTTTATTTATCAAAGGATATTCGAGTAGCTCTACCTTATTAATCATTATCAATCTCCAACAACACAGCCATACCAAATAACACTGCATTTAAGCCAGCATTTGCAAGTGACGCAGGGGATGGCATGATTTGTGATGTCACTCTTTGAGATGAATATAAAAGATAAATATCGGGCCTACCCCGTCGTTTTTGGACATTAAAATGTGGAACTGTTGCATGAAAGTATTCATAAAATGATGCTTGAAGCCCTCTAAGCTTGCCTTGGTAGGTATCACTTGAAATTGCTATACCTAGATGCGTCAAAGGAACACCCAAAATTGACAGTAACTTTATAAAAAGATCTGCATTAACTGTGTCTTCAAAGGATATATATCCATATTTGAGTAATTGAAACCAAGACTCTAGTCCGGTTGCGCTAGACTTATAAACTTTCTGCGCAGTGCAGATTAATTGCTTATTCTTCTCGAAACATGCTTTACTAACCCACATCCATGGTGCATTTTTAACCTCTTGAGTAAGCAACTCAGTTGAAAAATTAAAATTCACTTTGCTGCATGAAAGTTTTATCAAGACATTTTTAATGGCAATAAGTAACTGCTTAATTTGCAATTCATCAAGCGATTGCCGAAGTGCAATAGTTGAAATTGGTAGGCCCATTTCAATGTCCTGCATACAGTGTAAAACTCTTAATAATTGCCAGGTGTGTACGCCAGTTAAAAACGTCGGCAATTGAGGTGTTTGACAGGCAATATTGTGTGTGACGCAATCTACTTGCACCTCGTTATTTGCTCCAAAAATACTATCCCATATCACTTCATTTTTAGGTAATTTTGATCTTGAAGCTTTTTTGCGTAAGGCTGCGGCTGAAATGTCGCACCACTTTGCCGCAATGTCATAGCTAATTTCAAGTTTACGAAGTGACCGATCAATCGTATTTCTGATGGCATCTTCGTATAGGTGCATATAGCTTGAACAGCTGGTTAAAATTGAATAATGTCCGAAGTCTGAAGACTGTTGATGAAGTGGATTCACGAGGTCATCCCCGCCTCCAACTATCAAATTTTTTAGACGCATTGATATTAAAGTGTGAGAAAAAGCGTGGAATCTAATCGTCCTATCGCCCGTTGCAGATTTCAATAACTGGCTTAAAGCGGTATAAATTTTTGCAAGGCTATATATTCTTCCAAGACGGTTTGGGTCGCCAAAAACGTAATCATCTGTTAACGCCCATTCATTAAGGCGAGATAAAAATAATTCATAAAATTCTGTACATTGATTGATATTAATCTCAACTCTTCGCTTCGATGAAGCTGATTTTGTGCCGCGGATACTAATCTGCAAGTTATCGCCAAAAATCTTAATATCAGACAAGCGAAGCTTTAAAAGCTCAGAAATACGAATCCTTATTTGGTATGCAATGTTCACAATCCCTTTTAGGTAACTTTTGAGCCGAGGGTCGATAGAAGCATCACTTAACCAATTTAAAATTAGTTCATACTCATGCTTCCAAAGGATGTTTGCCATTGGAATTGGGATGCTGCCATAATTATGTTTTTTTCTGGTGAGTTGTGGAACCTCTAACCAGTTAACCAAAAAATGATGAAAAGCCAATATTGCTGATTTCATCTCATTTTGCAACCCAGGCTTGGTCTCTTCTATTAATGAATCGTAGACCTCTTCAAATCGCTCAATTGGCCATTGCCCAACATCATGACCACGAAGTTTAAGAAATATTGGTTCAGCCAAAATACCCATGTAATTCACTAAAGTAGATACTGCTATTGATTTCTTATTTGCAGTTCCATTTAAAATAAGATCAATGACCCAACATAAAATCAAAGATGTTATGGGTCCTGCGTTGTTGGCTTCACTTAAAATATCTTGGCACCTTTTAAGTAATTGTGATTTATAACTTTGTCTATCATCTACACGCCCGCGACTACAAATTTTTTTTATTTGACTCACAACTACAGGGTTTGCATCATTTCCTAGTGGCTCAAGCCACCCCTCCAAGGAATGTAAAAAAAGTAGGTCATCCTGATTATTTTCATAGGTATCTGGGTCTGGAAGCAAAGCCTGCTTAGTTAACAGCCTGATATAGCATTGATCGGCAAGCGCAGTCATTGGTAATACACCGAGAAAATGGTCAGCGATCGGTCCTGAAGCAATCTCAGAGAACCATTGATTTTGGTCTTTAGAGAATTGCTCTATCGAAACTGTTTGGGCTGATGCAATTTGGTAATATTTAGAAATGCAATTTACATCAAGCTCATTAAGCTGAGACCAGTCTGTGAATTTCATTAAACGAAGCGTTATATTGCTCACCCACAATCTTTGTTGCCTACCCTCTTCATTTACCCAAGGAAGCCCAACCCGAGAATTGTCATACTTGAGTGGTTTATAATTTTTTATATGTGGCAAATCACATACTCGCAAACCGTCGAAAGCAAACAAGCTTAAAAATAAGTGAATATTTTTTGGCAAATCAGCATGAAGAAGCCAAAGTTGAAAGTTTTCAAACCTTTGGGCCTCGCTTAACTTGCTACCTTTTGGAAACCTGTAATAGTTGCTGAGTAATCTAAAAATTAATTTTTTATTCATAATTAACGCCTAGCAAAACCGTGTATTGGTCGCATATTTAATTCTCTTAAAACCACTTCCTGAGCAATTGATATGGCATATATAAACTCACGCAGAGCAAAGTCTGAGTCGGATGCCCATGACAAATTACCTGAGCTTTGATGACGAAGCTGAGCAGCAGAAAATCGTGAAGAAACACCTTTTTCTATAAATTTGGTTTCCCAAAAGTGCCTAGAAAAATTTTCAACCAGCGGTAGATTCCATGATTTGGCAACTGCTGAAACGCTCATTAGGTATGGAGGATGCGCCGAGATAAAGAGCGGTACTTTTTTATAGATTAAAATTGACTGTAACAATCCTATGAATTTTTTATCCGAATAATCTAATTTAACAAGACGTCTCAGCAATACCTCACAATGCAAGCGCCAGTACTTCAATTGCAACATCAGTGAATCGCAAATTGCAACGGGCATCTTTGAAGCAGCACCCAGGACATGCTTATCATCAATAAGGATATATCTGTTTGACTCTCTAAAGTCACTACTTGCGATTGGTATAGGATTTGAGTTTCTTAGAGCTAAACAAAAAATAGAAAATGTGGCGGTGAAATTGCAGAATGTATCGTGAAAATTTAGTAAAGAATTTATATTCGCACGATTAGATGGTCTTGTCGCGTTTACCTCACATGAGAGGTAATTAAAGAGATTTTCAATAGAAGTATCCTTGGCAACCACTTGCGACCCATAAGCAAGCCCATCAACAAAATCCACAGCAGAACCCCAACCAATTTCTTCAAAAAAATGATTAGAAGTTTCCCAAATAGTCTGCCGATTTGTTTGCCGGTAATATGCTTTGCCACTGGCAATTTTACGGAAATCACATCCTAAGATTGCGGCATAGAATGGATCCACTTTGCAATATTGAGTAGCTAATACGGCAGTTGAGTTGATAAGTCGGTTAATCTTGTTAGCGTTATTCTCAGGGGTTGTCTTAATTTCAAATAACTCTGCAATTTTGCGTGCTTCAGGTAATTTTGTCTGCAGTTCAAGCAAAAATTCTTTTATGAAAATTGGCAGGGGCTTCACTAATATCGAAGATGCGGGCTCATACGACTGATGACTTGATTTTGGCGTTGCGCCATTGGGGAATATTTGTGCGAGGTCAAACAAAACTATGCCACGATTAATGTCTACTACAATGATCCAATCCTCTGTACTTGCATCCAAAATAGGCAAATCAGATATTAGATTTGTGGGTAAGCCACAGATTAGTGAAAGGGAGTTTAGTAGTGAGGATTGATCTCCATTTTTCACACCTTGCAAAATTTCTTCAGCTAATTTGAAGTACTCTGAATAAGTTAAGCATTTCCAATTGAGCGCAGATTGCCTTTCTTGATCGCTTGAAAAATATTTTTTAGAAAAGTGGAAGGAACGAACACGTTCAGCAAATGACTTTTCCCTATCACCAAATGTTTGCTGTGATTTTATAAGTAAGATTGCCAAGGCTTTTTGAGCCTTTAGATTTAAAGTGTCCTCTCCATCGTTAACTATTTTCTTTACTATCCCCTGTAAGTATTTAGGTACTGACACTCCAAACAAAAGACTTGAAAAATAAGCACCAACATAAACGAGAGAAGTTTCTTTATCTTGATAATCAGAACAACTTTGCAAAATATCCCAATTGACTGATTCAGACGCTCCATTTTTTAGTTTTGGCCAAGTAATTTCTTGATTTATTGAATGATCTAAACAAATTTTCTTAATTTCCAACATTGTAGATTTAATTGAAACCACAAGTTCTCTATAGTCATTGGTAGTTACTTGGCAAGAGTCAGAAAATGCTTCTAGGCTCTTCAGTAACCCTGCAATTCCTTTATCTAATTCGATATAAAATGGATTTAAGTCCCCAACTTTCTCAATCAGCAGGCGAAGACAATCCTGACTAGTAAAAGTCATTTTTTGCATTAAAAAGTCGATCAATCCAAAATCAAATTGC
>Ga0209097_10000755_pt1 | contig 29927 bp, 20 predicted proteins | sample AD_UKC052_MetaG_FD_184419 | JGI IMG/M metagenome (GOLD analysis project Ga0209097, IMG submission 184419) | Active sludge microbial communities of municipal wastewater-treating anaerobic digesters from USA - AD_UKC052_MetaG (SPAdes) (version 2) | ecosystem: Engineered > Bioreactor > Anaerobic >... | reverse complement strand
AAAAGCTAAGCTGAAACCTGTTGTTTTCATCATAAGAAACAATTGAGTGTGTTGAAATAAGGCCCCGGATTGCAAACCCCCAAAAAACCTTGCCTACCATATTGAAAGGATAAAGATACAATCGGACCATTGAGTTTGCAATATGCCGGGTGAATGATGGAAAAAGTTAATTTCACCCAAAATATTCAAACTGCAGGCAAATGAAAACGGTTACGAATGGTTGCTGATTTTAAAGATGATTTCATTGAATGTTGATTTTCACGCCCAACATTGCTCTTTCGATGGAAGTTATGCCATTACCATGGGGTACAAATAGGCTAAGCTTTCAATCGGGGCCCTTTGGAACCGAAATTCCTCATTAACTTGCCAGGTATGAAAATCGCCTTTTTTTCCACACAACCCTACGACAGGGAGTATTTTGAACTGTACCGCAAGCAGCATTCGTTATCGTTTTATACCGACCGTTTAAATTCGGAAACGGTAAACCTTGCTACCGGGCATGATGCTGTATGCGCCTTTGTAAACGACCACCTGCACGAACGCATACTAACCACCCTTGCCGGAATGGGTATTAAGTTGGTGGCCATGCGCTGTGCCGGGTACAATAACGTGGATCTTGAAGCTGCCAAAAAACTCGGCATTACCGTGGTACGCGTACCCGCCTACTCGCCCTATGCCGTTGCCGAACATGCCGTTGCGCTGATGATGACGCTGAACCGCAAAACCCACAAAGCTTACAACAGGGTACGCGAGGGAAACTTTTCACTAGACCGGCTCATTGGGTTCGACCTGTTTGGCAAAACCGCCGGCATTGTAAGCACCGGAAAAATTGGTCAATGCCTTGCCAAAATATTGCTTGGTTTTGGCTGCAAGGTAATTGCCTACGATTTGTACGAAAGCGATGCCATGAAAGCAGCCGGGGTAATTTACATGCCATTGGCCGACCTGCTGGCGAAAAGCGATATTGTTTCACTGCACTGCCCGCTCACTGATGATACCCGGCACATGATCAACGAAACCACGCTGAAGCAGATGAAAAAGGGCGCTATGCTGATCAACACAAGCCGAGGCGGACTGATTGATACGCATGCTGCTATTGTTGCGCTCAAAACCGGGCAACTCGGCTACCTTGGCATTGATGTGTATGAGCAGGAAGGCAAACTGTTTTTTAAGGACCTGAGCGAAGACATCATCCAGGATGATGTGATTTTGAGGCTGATGAGCTTTCCCAATGTGCTGATTACCGCGCACCAGGGTTTTTTGACCGAAGAGGCACTCACCCAGATTTCGCTGGTGACGATACAGAATGTGGATGATTTTGAAGCGGGAAAGGATTTGGTGAATAAGGTGGAGTAAGGTTTTGAAATGCACATTTTGCCCTATTTTTTATAGAAATTCTGGAAAGGAAGGGTTATAACCCCAAAAAACAACAGTCCTTTTGTAAGGAGATGCTGCTACACCAAGCCTTGGTTGATACCTATACAGTCCATTGGGTGGTGTGAGTTGGTTTTTTAGGTTTCCACAACAGTTTTTGGTTTCATTTTTTAAACCGGATAATAGCCCATCAGCTCCGTATTTACAATAATACGCCCCATATTTCAACTTGTGTTATATGGCCTTTTATAAGGTTTCATTTTTAATTGAAATTTCAATTAGAATGAACCATAAATTAAAAGTTAGCCACCTAGTATTTGTTTTTACACTGGCATATTTGTGCTTTTCAACTTTTGCTGGTGCGCAAAATATAGGTATAGGTACCAATAACCCATTTGTTCCCTTGCATGTAAAAGGACAAAGAGCAATCACCTTGCCCAATGGCGGCATTGAAACTTCACATGTAACCGCCCTTATAAATGACACTACAGCTGCTTCGGGTACCGGAAGTAAAATAGGACTTTATTCAATAGTAAAAAATCATGCCGCTGCCAATGTTGGCATATTAGCTGAAGCAATTACCAAAGACAATACCAACAACTTTGGCATCATAGGCAATATCATTGGCAATGGCCAAACAGGAGGAATGGCCTATGCCATAGGCGCTGTGGATGCAGTAAAAAACGGAACCGGTGCCTTGTACATGGATGGAGAAGCAAGATATGCAGGTGTACCCAATGCAAATGAAGCCGGCACTATTATTACAAACAGTGGAAATGGTACTATGCAATGGAGCAAACCGGTAGCATTTAAAGCATATAAAGCTTTGTTAGATACAATAGGCTTGGTTAAAAGACCAGACAGACAGATTAAATACGAGTATCTGGCTTATGACTTAACCAATAATTTTAATCCCGGCACAGGCGAATTTACAGCCCCTGTTGCTGGGATTTATCATTTTGAATACAGTGTTGTATTAAATAACCCTACCGGTCAGGATGCCAGTAATATGTCTATCTATTTAATAATCAATGGCTTTTTCGGAATACTTGGCTCCGAGTTCAATCACCAGCATCGTAGTGCCAATGTACCCTCTTCGCTTTATTATGATTATAATCTCTTCACCTTAAAAGGCTCGGTAGATGTACAATTAAATGCTATGGATAGAATAGCCGTTATTGGTGGGTACAATAATGCTGGTATAGCTTTTGTGAATCCAAATTATACTGATGCCGTATTCTCTGGTCACCTGATAAGATAAAATAAATATAAAATGAAACAAATCATTACACTTTTTGCTTTAGCAATTAAAACAATAGCCGTTATAGCGCAGCCATGCACCATAAAACTACACGAAGTAGTAATGGGTAAAACAGATCAGTATGCGGTAAAATCGCAAACTGTTGGCAAAGAACTTACAAGCTTTATGGTGCCAACGGGCGAAAACACTTTACGCTTATATATACAAACCACCGTTGTTGATTTTAAGAAAATGACAGTGCAAAACAAACTGCATTTAATTGTAAAAACAATCGACAATGGCAACGAATTAATTATTCATGATTGGGTATGGCCGCCACTTACCAAAAACCAGGTATTATCTGCCAACTGTTATTTTCCTGCAGGCGATTACACTATAAGTTTAGTAGATAATGATAACTCATCTGTTGTGTTTGCTACAAAAAGCATTTCTGTAAAACCCAATGCTGTAAAGGTTTCCAATGGCTCAGACGGCTTTCCTTACGACCGAAGCAAGTTTAAAATATGGACCTGCAAAAGCGTAGATGATAACTGGAAAGCCATTGGCCAAACCAGTAAAATAAAAGCCGGCAGTTGCATTAATTTATTTTTTGAAAGCCAGGATAAGTTAAAGAATTTTGGATCTATGCGTTGGGGCATTTTTAAAGTAGAGGCCGATGGAAGAGAAACGTTTGTAAACCAACTGGACCAGGGTATAGGTGACCTTAGCGAATGGCGGAAGCTTACCTATGAAGAATGCAATGCCTTTGCTGCAAAGGGCAAGTATAGAATTTATATTTCTACAAAAGATGATGCGGATGCCTATTATGCGGTTAATAACAAGAATTATTTTGCGAAAGCAGATTTAATTGTGGAATAGGGCAATGAAGGGATCAGCTTTTGGGGAAACACAAACACCATTTTGCCCCAACGGGGCAACCGCTTTGCAGCAATGGATAACTCGAAGTATTTTTTGCTCCGGAGGGGCAACCCCCCATATTTCCCTATAATTTTAGTTTTCGGTTGTAAGGGCCTCCAACCGATAAGGAAGTTTGGGATAAGACATCCAAAAAGCAGACCAAACCCCCGGGAAGCCTTCTTTAAAATAGCATCAGCCCCAAAAATGGAGCTGATGCCGGACTATGCCAGGGTTGATACCATAGCTGTCCATTGGGCGGTGTGAGTTGGTTTTATGGATTATTGGTTGATATTGCCTAAAAATACCTGGCCATTGTTATCGGATCCTCCCCAGGGCAATGCCGCTAAAAATTGCGTTCCGTTTGTGGCCACCGCATATCGTTCACCTGTTGAATACTTTTGGAAGGATTGATTGGTGTACACCCTGCGCAACCTTGCCGGATCGGCTGCAGCGAAACCATTGTACCTGATAATGGTAAAATAGCTGTTGGCGATGTTTGTTTTATTACTGCCTGCAATAGCATAGCCGTTTTTAAATGCCACGCTCCATCCAAAGTGGTCGCCAACGGCTGCTTCAAGGTCAGCACCTGCATCGCTGATCAAACCGCCCCGCTGCTGCCAGCTTCCATTGTGGAAATCGGCAAACTGGATATGGCCATAAGTTTCGGTGTAGAAGCCTTTTGGTGCGCCAATTACACAGGCATCGCCATCAAGGGCAATGCTATAGCCAAAAAGCATGTCCGGCAAAAAACTGAATAATTCCCCGGCAGGTAAAAACTGGAAGCTGCCATTCACTTTTTCGTAAAAAGTTACCCTGCCGCTGCTATCAAGGCTATTTACCGTGGCATAAGGCCAGCCTACAGCAACATGGTTGCCGCTGATGGCCACACTGCTGCCCATCCTGTCGCCGCCAACCGAACTTGCAGCTGTAAAATAAGTGTTCATCATATTGGGGTCCTGAATATTGAAAAAGAAAACGGCGCCCCGGGCGTTGCTGAAATTGGGTGAACCCACGGCAAGAATGTTGTCGGAAAGATCTACACTTGTTCCAAATTGCCCCTGAAAATTGCTGATCACCACTTTTTGTGCGCTGTTGGTTACCCACTTGCCGCCCGATTTTTTAAACAGGTACACTGCACCTATGTTGCTGTTGGCTTCGGGTGCACCTATGGCAATAAAATTGTCGCTGATGGCCACTGCACTTCCAAAACTATAGGCATTTTCGTAATCAGAGGAATTACCCGTTAATGGTTTAAGCGTATCGCGCAAAAGCCAGGCATTGTTGGAAAGCTCAAAAAGGTAGGCTTTGCGTTGGTAATAAGTGCCTACCACGGCAAAATTTCCCTGCATATCCACACTTATGCCAAAACTGCCATTGGGCGAGGCAATACTAATGGTGGTGGGCGGCAGGGCTGCGGGTGCTTCGGGTACAAATCCGCGCCATAGGAAGCCGTCCCAAAACATAAAGGTGGACAGGTTTACATCGAACACGAGCAGACCTGTGGCCGGGTTGACAATGGCTTTGCGTTGTGCTGAGGTAAGCCGCGGAAGCAGCAAGCCTTTATTGGTGCTTTCTACTTCAAGTACTGAGCTTGCATTGGGTGCACCTGCAGTTCCGCCAATTTTTACCTGGGCTGATGTAAAAAATTGTATAAAGAGTAACAGTAAAATGGTAACCGCGTATTTCATTGCAAAAAAATGGTTTACAATGTAAAATTGTGGATTCCAATCAATCCGATTGGCGAGGGTTGGTATTGGTAGTGGTTGGGTAAAAAAGCGGCGGGTACTTGTTTATATGCGGAAAGGCGATGGCCCGCAAGACCTTAAAGTGCTATGCTTTTTAAAGCATCCACTACTTCTTCCTTTTTCCGGCGGCTCACTTCAATCTCGCTTCCATCGGTCATCCACAGTTGTCCGCCTTCGCCGCGAACGTATTTTTTTACATGCTTCATGTTTACCACATTGCTTTGGTGTACCCTGATGAAACCATGGCCTTCGAGCAATTCCTCATATTCTTTTAAAATGCGGCTGATAACCACCGGCGCCTGTCCAGCAATATGAAACCGGGTATAACTTCCAAGGCTTTCGAGCCTTACTATATTTTCAAGCAGCACAAAATGAATCCCCTCCGCCGTAGATAGTGCAATCCTGTCAACCTGTTTTTGCGGCAGCATAGAGGCACGCAATCCTTTCAGTTGTTCTGTTTGCAACAGGGGTGTTTTTGAAATTTTAGCTATGGCGGCCTGCAGTTCATCCGGGTCAACCGGTTTTAACAGGAAATCAATGGCATTCAGCCGGAAAGCTTTTACCGCATAGGCTTCCCAGGCCGTAACAAAAATGAGCTGAAAATTAATTTGCCCGAAACTTTCAATAAAATCAATACCGCTTTGCCCGGGCATGTTGATGTCGAGAAAAACGAGGTCGGGTTTCAGCTGGTCAATTAATTTTTTTCCATCTATGGTATCTTTTGCCTCCGCAAGCACTAATACCTGCGGGGCCACAAGCGCGAGGAGACCGCGGAGGGTTTGGCGGGCGTTCAGTTCGTCGTCAATAATGATTGCGTTCATATTTAATCTGGCTATTACTTTTCATTTAAAAATGGAATGTTTAACACCACAGTGGTACCCAATGGGTAACCTTCATTATCCTGTTTATCAATATAGGTAACGGTAGCTTCAACTCCCCTGATTTGCTTTAAGGCAGCAAGCATATCGCGGGTAAGTTGTTCGCCCCTGCTGATATGCTGTTCAGGGTTAGCGCGCATTTTGCGACCCACTCCAGTATCATCAATCGTGATAACCAGGAGGTTACCGTTTTCACCACTAATGCCTAGGTTGAGGTGCTTTTCGCCCTGTTTGGGCATCAACCCATGCAGGATGGCGTTTTCAATAAAAGGCTGCAGCACCATGGGTGGCAGCGTTATGTTGAGCAACCGGTCATCATTTCCGGCATTTATGTTCCAGGTAAATTCATGGTTAAAACGAAAGGCTTCCAGTTCAATATACATTTCCACTGTTTCCAGTATTTCATCTAGGGGTTTCAGGTGCGCAAAACTTTGGTCGAGGATGCGGCGGATGAGTTTTGAAAACTTCGACAGGTATCTTGCTGCATCGAGGGGTTTTTGCTGAATAATATAATTCTGAATACTGTTGAGGCTGTTGAAAATAAAATGCGGGTTCATCTGGCTTTGAAGTGCGGTAAGCCGCAATTCGCTCATTTGCAATTCCACTTTGTTTTGCAGGGCATTTTGCTTATCCCTTTGCCTGATAAAATAATAAATAGCCCCAATGGAAGCCGCCGCAAGCATCAGCCGAAACCAGAGGGTCTGCCAAAACGGGGGCCTGATGGTAAAAGCATATTCCACCGGGTTACTTTCTTCACCGGTTGGGGCAATGGCCTTGAGGGTAAAAGTGTAATGGCCGGGTTTTACATTGTAAAAGCTGATGGGCAGGGCATCATTTTCTGTGGTGATGGATTGATTGTTGAGCCCTTTCAGCCGGTACACATAGCTTACATTACCTGCACCAAAAAAAATTTTCCGGAAACTGAAACTGATATTGTTTTCGCTGTAGGAAAATACGGGATTAACCGGCAGGTGAAAAAAGCTACTGTCCCGCTGATATCGGCCATCTTCACTAAGGTTGGTATTGTTTACCAAAACAGCTTCGAGGAATAAAACCGGTTTGGCAGCTTTGCCAGGTTTTGTATTTCCACTCAGTTTTACCAGTCCCCCAAGGCCGCCAAACCAAATATCACCCTCACCGGTTACCTCAAGCCGGCCAAAAATCCAGTCCCGGATGGCAATGCCCTCGTTTTCGCCAAACCTGTTCACATAATAATCGCCATTGGCGTGTTTTTTTTCCAGGTTAATGGCGCAGATGCCTGCGGCCGTAACCGCCCATAAACGGTTGTTCAGCAGCCTGATGCTATGTACCACATTATTGGGCAGCCCATTTGCGGTGTTGATTTCCAGCACTTTATGGAACCCCGTTTGGTTTTTTACAAACAAAAACAGCCCCATGCCCTTTGTTCGTACCCAAAAGCTGTCTGCCCGGTTGGCATCCATTACCGGGAAGATATTGGCTTTCCAGTATCCCTTCATCGGTTCTGTAACCTGATGGCCATCCCAACGCCACAGATGCTGCTTGTTGGCCATCCACACATTGCCCGCTCCATCTGCGCTTAAACTTTGTATGCCATCGAGGGGTAGCCCGGCATCATCTTTTTCAAGGCTTTTAACCACCACATCATGTTGCATGAGCTGCACTCCTTTGTAAGTGGGTATTAACATCTGCTTACGAAGGGAATCATAAAACAATTCTCCATCCACTCCTTGCATTAAGCCGCTGATTTTCGAAGTAATATCATCCGGAACACCGTTGGCTACCCGGAAAATATTGCCCTGAAGGGTACTGATCCATAAGCGGCCAAGCTCATCCGTAGCAAAACCGGTTGCATAATTATAAAACATGCGCTCATTAAAATAGGTTTGTACCTTTACTGACGGCTTACTGATTTTTCCCCTGTCTGCCACTCCATAGTAGCAGTTATTCTGATCGAAATAAACCTTGCCATCGTTGCATTTTTTCAGGTAACGCACATCATTTATCGCAAGCCCATTACCAGTTGTAAAGGATTGGAAACCCGACTCAGCTACTTTGAATAAACCGCTATAATTACCTATCCAGATATTACCTGAATGGTCCTCTGCCAGGGAAGGTGAAATAATAGACGGCAGGCCAAATCTTTCGTTGATGAGGGTGGTATCGCCCTGGTTGTAAAGCAATACACCCTCGCCTTCAAGCGAAAACCAAAACCTGTTTTTCGAATCGAGCAGGTAGGTTACCAAAATTTGGTTTCCAAACGGAAAGGCAAACTGCAGGCTGCATTGATCACCCTTCCATTGGTACAAACCGTTTTTGGCGATAATGTACCGGTTTCCGGTTTTTGAAAGCACTACATACATTACCTGCGTGGATGGCAGGGGTGTGGTAAAGGGGGTAAAACGGTTATCGGCGCCCAATTTCCAGAAACAAACCGTATCTCTATAGCGGTATTGTAAAATGGTTTCTGCGCCGGGCATGGTATTGAAATATTTTCTTGGATCAGCCTGCTGGCTTTTCAGGGATACGGGCATGGGCGATGGTCGCAGCCGCCCGTTTTCCAGGAAAAAGACCTGCCCGTTGGCGTAGGCCCTCAGTTCGCCGGGCCGGTGCGATGTAATTTCGCCAAACCAACTGGTGCCGTTGCTATCGGGCAGGGGGTATTTGGTAAAGGTTTTACCGTCGAAAAATGCCATTCCCTGCCGGGTGCCAAACCACAGGTTCCTTTTGGCATCTTCATAAATTACCGGTGCGGTATTGTTGGGGAGGCCGTTGGCCATCGTATAGTTTACAAATCGTTTGCCATCAAAACGGCTGATGCCGAATTGGGAGGCTACCCATAAAAACTGCCGGCTATCCTGGTACATACCAAGCACGTAGCCTGATGCAAGCCCTTGTTCAACCCCATAGTGGGTAAGATGGATGGATTGGGCCTTGCACCATGCAGTTGCAAACAGGCAATGGGCGCAACAAAGCCATACTGACAACAGGATGTGAAAATGGCTTTTTGTGTACATGAGTAGATTAATAGGTAAGCAGTAACACCAATAAAAGTATAATAATGCTGATTACTGCGAGCAGCCACCAATCAAACTTGCTATTTATTTTTTGTTTCAAAACTATGCGTATGAGGAATGGCAAAGAATAGGAGTAAAAATAGCAGGGGTAGCAACAGGCCCGGGGAAGGATTGAGGTATGGTGGTTTTGGGTTTAAAGACGGCAGGAACCGGCAAGTTGAGGCATACCGGGTTCCGGTAAAAAGAAAAATATGGAAAGGGGTTGCTGTTTACCTGGCCCTAAACGAGAATCAGAATTATCGTAAGCACAATTCCAGCCAAGGTAAAGTAAAGACCCTTTTTAAAAATGGATGTTTTGGGTAAAAACATCCAAAAAGAGGAAATCACAAAAAACAACAGGGAGGCCCCAAAAAAGATATTGAGGTAGTACAAGGGGCTCTCGGTGTCAGCCTTATGTAGTTTTGTCATTTTTCCGATAACATAAGGTAATTCGCGGGTGGTATATTTTACTTCACCGGTGGTTGTATTATAAGTTCCCACGCTAAATTGCGCGAGGTCGCCTTCTACTTTTTCAAATGTAAGCCCCTTAATCCTGATTTCCTTTCCAAGGGCATCGGCATTTAAACCGGGCATTAACTGTTTTTCATTCTGCTTATCCTGTTTCAAAAAATCGGTATCCCTGAAAATAAGGGTAATGCCGCTGAGCGCATACATGGCCATAATGCCCGCTAAAAAAAAACCGAGATAGCGATGGTAAATCCGCATGGTTTGGTGCATAGTACTTTTGCCCATTGTTTAATAAATTTCAGATTATTTTTTTTGCCTGTATAACTTGAAACGCTTTTCAGGTTGCAATTTAAAGGATTGAAAAACAATTCGTTATTTATGGTTGCATTTCCCCGGATTTTTAACCCCTGCAGCCTGCTTTTACCATTTTGCTGCCATCACCGGTTGTAAAACTGGTGCTTTCACCATTAATTTAGCCTAATCATAACCCAAATTTTGGGAATACAATTTATTTCACCCATCTTTAATAAAGTAAAAGCCATACGGAAAGTGCAGGCCATTTGGGCAAAGAAAAGGGGGTTATTGCAGCGATCGGGGTCCTGAAAACTGGCAGAATGGATTCTTTGCAGTTCTATCCTGCGTGTGGAACGTGGTAATTTAAAGCAAACGGGATTTGTTATTGTTAATTCCGGTATTTTTCCATTGCGGTAAGCACAAGTTTAAATTATATAGTTATGGCATACATCCCAGGATACGAATACGATATTTTTATCAGCTATGCCCATGTAGATAATATTGCCTTTCCCGGTCAGGCTGATGGCTGGATAGAACAGTTTTACAAAAACCTGAACCTGATGCTTGCCAAACGGGTGGGCCGCCTCGATATCGTAAAGTTTTGGTGGGATACCAAAAAACTGGATGGCAGTGTATTATTCGATCAGTCAATTGAATCAGGAATAAAAAAGTCAGCCATCATGATCTGCCTGAACTCGCCGGGCTATGCCGCCTCGGCGTATTGCCGGCAGGAACTGGATACATTTTATAAAAAGGCACAAGCTGAAAATACGGGATTAAAGGTGGGCGACCGGTCGCGTATTGTACATGTTTTGCTCAACAATATTCCTTTTAAAGAATGGCCAGCGGAACTAAACGGAGCCACCGGATTTCCTTTTCACGACTCAAAAGAATCCAGTGATTTTGGCGATACCATTGATACCCTTGCGCCCGAGTTCAGGGTACAGATGCAAAATGTGCGCGATGCCGTATGGAATATTTTAAGTGAATTTCCGAAGAATGAACCTGCGGCTAAAGTACAGGAAGCGGAAAAAGCAGCAGGAGAAGAAGATGCCTTTACTATTTATTTAGGCGAAGTAGCCGATACTTTGCGCACCCCACGTAAGCGCCTTATTACCGAACTTGAAAAGAAGGGTTACAGAATCGTAACAGGTATTCCTCCGCCCGATGATGCAACGGCCCATGAAGCGGCAACCAAAACTGCTTTGCAAAATGCGCACCTTGCCATCCATTTACTGGATGAATATCCGGGCAGAGAAATTGTGGGCGCTGTCGATAACTGGTACCCGAAAAAGCAGGCGGAACTTGCCATGGAGTCGGGTAAATCGCAGATAATATGGGTGCCCGCCGAAATGGATTTTGCCGCTATTGAAGATGAAAAGTATAAGGCCTTTTTGCAGGAAATTGAAAACGGGGAATCGGCTTCAAAAGGAATTGAATTTATACGCGGATCAAAAAGTACGGTAGCGCAGGAGATTATTGATTATGCAGCGCAGCTGAAAACCCAACTGATGGTAAAAAAGGCGGGAAAAGGAAAATTATCGGTGTTGCTCGATACCCATTTTAACGATCAGTTTTATGCATTCGACCTTGGAAAGACCTTACTCGAAAACCAGATCCAGCCGTTTATAAACTCACAGGAAGATGACCCGCGCAAAAACATCAATTTGCTTGGCGACCGGTTGAGCCAGGTTAGAAAATTGATTTTTCTTTATGGAACGGTTTCAAAAGAATGGGTGCTTGAGCGGATGAGCGCCGCCCTGCAATTGATTATTACCAACAATTACCCCATTGAAGATTTTTATATTTATATGGCGCCTCCACATAAAGAAACAGGAACCATTGCACTCAATCAGCGGTTTTTAAAGGTTAATGTGGTTGACAGCAGCAACAGCACGGTAGCCGACAAGGCAGTACTTGATAAGTTTTTAACAGACTTAAAAACAGATGCCGCATGAATACAGATACGACCAATCCTTATGTTGGGCTCCGTCCGTTTAATGTAAACGAAAGCATTTTGTTTTTCGGCCGGAATGAACAAACCACGGAACTGCTACAACGATTACACCGGCATCATTTTGTAGCAGTTGTAGGCAGCAGCGGCAGTGGAAAATCATCCCTGCTTAAGGCAGGCTTAATTCCTGCATTAAAGGCGGGGTACCTTGTTGATGATAGCGACCACTGGTTTATTGCCATCATGAAACCAGGCCAAAGCCCGCTGTATAACCTTGCTGAAGCCGTGCTTGAACAGGTAAATGGCCAATCAGATCCAACTGCGGTTGCTGAACTTGTTCAGCAAATTGAAGAGAAAGGCGCCGATGTATTGCTTTCCCTTTTTGAAACCATAAGAAAGCAGAATAATACCAACTTTTTTTTACTGGTTGATCAGTTTGAAGAGTTGTTTCGCTTTGCCATGGAGCATAAGGATGTGGCCAAAAAAGATGAGGCCATTGATTTTGTAAACATCATGCTTGAACTGGCACAGCAAAAGCAGGTTCCCTTTTACATTGTAATTACCATGCGCACCGATTTTATTGGTGATTGTGTGCAGTTTTACGGATTGCCCGAAGCCATGAACCAAAGCCAGTACCTGGTACCCCGTATGAACAGGGTGCAGCTGAAAACCGTAATTGAAGGCCCGGCAAAATTATACGGCGGAAAACTGGACCCCGCGCTTACCTCAAAACTGCTCAATGAACTGGGAAAGGTAAAAGACGAATTGCCCCTGTTGCAGCATGCTTTGATGCGTATGTGGGAATTTGAAATGAAGGTAAATAAGAGCGGCGCGCTCGACCTGGAAGATTACCAAAGCATTGGCGGCATTGAAAAGGCATTGAGCAAACATGCCGATGAAGCGCTTGCCGGCATGGATGAAGAAGAACTGCGTATTACCAAAGAAATTTTCCAGGCACTAACTTCCATTGACGAAAACGGGCGCAAAATCAGGCGCCCGGTTTTGCTCAGCCAGTTAAAGGAATTAACCGGGGGAACAGAAGAACAAATACTGAAAATAATAGACCTGTTTATTGCCGACCGGCGTTCTTTTTTAATTGTCAGCAATGCAGGCGATACAGGCGATAAAATAATTGATATTTCGCATGAAAGCTTAATACGGCAGTGGAACAGTTTGTGCACCTGGGTAGATGAAGAAGGCGAATCGGCAGCTTTGTATTTACAACTGGCTGCAGCAACCAAACTTAACCAAAAAAACAAGAAGGACTTTTTAACCGGAAGCGAATTGCAGATTGCCCTTGAATGGCGCAATCGGTTTAAGCCAACGGCATTATGGGCAAATCGCTACAAAGAGGGCTTTGAAGAATGCATGCAGTATTTGGGTAACAGCGAACAGGATTGGCTGTTGAACCTAAAGAAGGTTAAGGTTCGGAAAAGAAATACGCTGGTGCTTATTTTCCTCATTATTGCACTTGCGGCTGTCGCGGGTTTTCAGCAGTTCAGGCAGGCTAAAACGGATGCCAAGCTGGCAAGTAATGCGGCTATACTGGCAAAAAAGGAGGCCTATGAAGATTCAATTAAAGCGGCACAGGCAAATGAAGATGCAGAAAAAAGTAAGTTGGTAATTGAGGAAATAAAAAATGTTTACAAAAGCGATTCGCAAATTCTGAAAAAGATCAATGTTATTGAGCAAAAGAATGCTGTACCCACCATTAAACCGAGGATCTATGTTCATTATCATGTCGAAAGCTTAAAGCCTGAAATGGATAAACTCTCCGAAAGCCTTAAAGGGAATGGGTATATTCTGCCTGGGCTGGATAAGGTGGAATATTCCATAGACCCCCCGCAGCTAAAGTATTTTAAGGCAGCAGAAGAGGAAAAAGCAAAGGAGGTGCTTGAAAGATTGAAAGCCTTGGGATACGATAATGTAAAACTTGTATATGTACGCGGCAATGAAAATAATAAGAATATCAGGCCCTATCATTTTGAGCTTTGGTTTAAGTAAACAGGGAAAATGGAAGTCATAGCCGCAAGATTCTGCCTGCTGAGGAGTTGTATCGTTCTGCCTGAAACCATGGGGTTGCAGGCAGAGACGTAGCTCGAAAACGTTTTCGAGCTACGTCTCCCGAACGGACGGAAGCGCAGGAGAAAATCCATTGCCTGCCGTTCGGGGACGTTGCGATTCAATATCGCAACGTCCAACCTGCTGTGAAGTTGAATCGTTCTGAAACCATGGGGGGCTGCAGGCAGAGACGTTGCTCGAAGTCGTTTGGGTACCATTACAATGGCCAATGTTGTGGGGGCCGTGTTTTTGTAATGGCGGCGAGGACGATTTGGGAGCAGTTGCAGGGGTGAATTAGGCCGAAAGGGCAGTTGAAAACAAAAACTGACAGCCAGCTCCAGTAAGGTATCCCATTTTATGATGCACAAACCTGCTTCAATAGACTCATAAACGCCTAAATTGCATAATCAATTAAGTATGACCATAAGCCCAATTAAGACAAATAATGATTACGAACAGGCGCTTGCAAGACTTGAAGTAATTATTGATACAAAAAAAAGAGACTGAAGAGGGCGACGAGTTGGAACTATTGGGCATGCTGATTGATAATTATGAAAACGAAGTCTTCCCGATCGGTTTTTCCGATCCGGTTGAAGCAATTAAATTCAGGATGGAACAGCTTGGTTACAACCAAACCGATTTGGCAAAAGTGGTGGGGCTAAAAGCCGGGCAAGTGAAATTCTAAACAGGAAAAGAAAGCTTTCCATGGAAATGATCCGGCAAATTCATGAGCGTATGAATATTCCTACGGAGGTTTTGATACAGGCATATTGAAGCTGAACTCCCTCAGCCAGTAGGCGGGAATGTTAATTGAGTAAATAATTATCGCAACTTCCTGCCAGCTCCCTTTTTACTTTTTATAATTGTTTTTTGCTATCAATGGAAGCAATAATCTTTTTTAGGGTTGCATCATCAATACTTTCAAATTCCGACTTATCATATATGGTAAGCAGGTACAATTCCTCGTTTTCGGTAAGCAAATAAGTTATAACCCTTGCCCCGCCTCTTTTACCTTTTCCCTTCGATTTTATGGAAATCCTGATTTTAAAAGTATGGTTTCCCAAAGGAGTTCCCCCTTCTGGGTTATCTTCAAGAATGGCAGAAAGGAGCCTTAACTCATCTTATAAGGAGGGATATTTTTTTATAAGCCTTTTGGCCTCTTTTTTAAACTTTTCGGCAGGAATTACTTTAAATTTCATCAAGAAATCCGGTTAGGGTTTGTTTTGGGCCTTTTGATTTTTTCAATAAGGCTACCTCATTCAGTGCTTCTTCCAAGTCAGACTTTAACTTAAGGGTTTGCTCGTATTTCTTAACTTTTTTCAAAATCTTTTCCCAATCGGCAATAGGAATTTGAACGGCACGAACCTTTCCCTTTCTATCATTCAGGTATTCCAATTCAATATTCATTCCCCAAAAATAAACCAGAATTCTTAATTTGCCATCAAATAAAAACATCAAACATAACTTTTGAGCCAACATGACCCTTTACCAAAAATTACAGGAAGCTAAAAGCGAAGAGGATGTAAAAGATACCTACATTAAATATCTTGGTTTAAAAGGCTACAGCAAAAACCTGATTGATATACAAACCAAGGAAATATGGTTTGAAGCCAAGGACACGAGTAAACACAGCACCTATGCCATGTTTACCCAACTGATGCACTATGTACAACAGGCCATTAATAAGGGCGAATATGTGCCGCCTTTTCTTGCAGTGATTGACACCAAGAAGGCTGCCATCATGAAAAGCGCCGATGTAATCCCCTTCTTGGAAAAGAAAACCATTAAATGGGGCAAAAACGCAAGCGGTTATACACAGGAGGCGCTCGATGCCATTTCGGCGCATATTGGCACCCACTTTGTTTCGTTTAAAATTGAAACCCATGAGGAAGAATTCATCAATACCGTAAAAACCGCCATCCTTAAAGGCGATATTATCCGCATACAAATTACCCCCGATAACCTGAAACAGGTTTTCGACAAATGGGTAACCATGATTGGGCGCGAAATAAAGGGTGTACCTGAAGAAGATTATGCCCTGTTGTTTTTTGCCGACATTATGAGCGATGGCACGGTGGCTACCCACAACAACCTGCCGGCAGAACTGCTGCACAAAAACAATGCCCCCGTTTTTAGCCTCGGCGGCAAATTGTATGAATTGGGCAGCAAAGAAGGTTACCGGCATTTTTGGGCTATTTATCACCGCCCGCCCAAAGCCGAATACCGAAACTACCTGCTCGAAAGGCGCGATAGCCTGATACCCCTCGACGAACGCAGTTTTAAGGGCGCTTTTTATACCCCGCTGAATGTAGTGGACAAAGCCTACGACAAACTAACCGAAGTGTTGGGCAATAACTGGCAAAAAGAATACATTGTTTGGGATATGTGCTGCGGGGTGGGAAACCTTGAAGTAAAACACAGCAACCCGCGCAATATATACATGAGCACGCTCGATCAGGCGGATGTGGATGTAATGCTTGCTACCAAAACCTGTGTGGCTGCTACGCGGTTTCAGTACAATTACCTGAACGATGATATTACAGCAGAAGGCAAAATAGATTATTCTCTTACCGACAAAGTACCGGAGGGCTTGCGGAAAGCAATTGCTGAGGGGAAAAAGATTTTGGTTTTGATAAATCCGCCTTATGCTGAATCAGGTACTGGGGTAGATAGTGGGAATAAAGAGGGCGTTGCAAGTACAAAAATGGCTGAAGTGATGGATGAATTTGGTTATGGTAAACGAGAATTATTTGCTCAGTTCCTTGTAAGAATCTATCGTGAAATACCAACAGCAACCGTTGCAATTTTCAGTAAATTAAAATATGTAACAGCTCCAAATTTTGAGGAATTCCGGGCAAATTGGAATGCAAAGTTTCTTGGTGGCTTTGTGGTTGATAGTAAATCGTTTGAGGGATTGAACGGAAGCTTTCCAATAGGTTTTTTGATATGGAAAACAGCAAAAGAATCTGAAAACAAGGAAAATATTATTGAAATTAAAACTGAAGTATTAAATAAAAAAGCAGAGCCAATTGGAGAAAAATGTTTCTATAATTTACCAAATGATAGCTTGTTAACTAAATGGGTAAATAGACCGAAACCAAATAAAACACTGGCTGTACCCTTAAAAAATGCAATTGTTCCAGCGACAAAAACAAAAGATATAAGAGGGCTTTATTGGTCTGATTATGCAATTGGCTGTTTGTATGCTCATGCTAGTGATATGCAAAATGCCAACCTAACGGCCTTGCTTTCATCTGGTTATTCTAGTCCAGGTGCTTTCTACGTTAATCGCGAAAATCTCTGGCAAGTTGCGACCATTTTTACTGTCAGGCTTGTAACAAAAAAGACTTGGCTAAACGACCGCGACCAATTCCTGCAACCCACCGAACCCTTAACTGAAGAATTTAAAAGCGATTGCCTGGTTTGGATGCTGTTCAACGGTAGTAACTTAACCGCAAGCGCCAACGATTTGGAATGGAATGGCAAAAAATGGAGCATTGTAAACCACTTTATACCCTACACTGAACAAGAAGTAAATGCCCCCGACCGGTTTGAAAGCGATTTTATGGTGCGCTACATGGAGGGGAAGGAATTTTCCCAGGAAGCGAAGGCTGTTTTACAAGAGGGTAAAAAGCTATGGCAGGCCTACTTTGCGCAAACGGATGTACACACCGTGCGCGATGAACTAAAACTGAACCGCGCCGACGTGGGTTGGTACCAGGTGCGCAAAGCCCTTGAAGCCCGGAATGAAAGTGGCGACTACCCAACGGTGAGTTTTAAACCATTTCAGGAAGCGTATAAAGGGTTAACGGAAAAACTGCAGCCGATGGTGTATGAGCTGGGGTTTTTGAAGGGGTAGAAGCAAAGAATATTGGTTTAGGTCGAAATTTGAACTTATTAACATCGGCTTAATATTTTTTTTATCAAAAACTAAATTTAGCTTGTATTTTTATTTATATTACCATATTATGTGGAAAAGTTTTTTTACTTTTGCGCTCCCAAATTAAAAACTTTAAAAAAAGAACCATGGCAAAATTATTATTCGGCATTTCTGTTAACAATGAATCTGAATTAAAAACAGCATTGATTAAAAAAGAAATTGGCCATTTACCAAATGCAGAAATGGATCTCTTTGAAAATCAATTTGTTACTCAAGAAAAAGCAAAAAGAGGTAACTTAGTTATTAATGAATTGTTTGCAGGTATTGATGAGGAGATGGTTAAAGATATTTCACATAATTAATTTATACCTCAATAGACCCAAATTAGAAAATCCTAAGTATGGATATTAGCAATCTTGACGAATTGAGTGAAAAAATTAAAAAAAGAACTGGAGAAATCGAAAATTTCCTTAGGATTTTTCTTGAAAACTGGAATTCTAATGAGAATCACGTAAAAATTAAGTGTATTGAGGATGCATCTGAAATGATTGCTACAATTTATTTTCATATTATTTACAATAATGTGAAAGGTGAATATTTTAAGCACGATGGTCATATAAATAGATATAAAGTTGCTTCCGGAACTGAAATAGCATGTATGCTAGTTAAACCCTTGAAATTTGATCAACCTGGTTACAATAATTCCGAAAACAATATTGCAAAAATAAATGCAAGATTAGCTACAGAGCTTGCTATTCAAATACTTTACTCCATACATTTTGAAGACCATAATGATTATCCAAACCCTACTAAGGATAAAGCAATTTTAGCAGCTTTAGGAAGTCATACATATTGGGTAAGATATTTTGATGAAACAAAGTATTTACCTGTTTATCTTAATTCAACTTTTTGGGAAATGTACATGGCCGCAATAACTTTAGAACCGAAGCTACTATAGCTTAAAAAGCAAATCTATAGTTTTAAGGTTGTGCCTGTCGAGAAATTGAATCATTCGGACTGAAACCTTGGGGACGCAGGCAGAGACTTCGCTCGAAATTGTGTTGCTGCCAATGTCCCATCATGCACTGACGCCCCAAGTGGGTGACACAACGATGCTGCCACTAGCAAACCTGCCTATCCCAAAATATTCCAAAATTCAAATCCCCTTCGACATGGGTTCGACATGCTCACCCTGACAGCTCAGGGCAACGCCAAATTCCAAAACTTCCCCCCTGCGCGGGGATTAGAGGGGGCTACTCATCCATCTCCATCAACAAATTCGCCTCCGCAGCCGTCCACCCCATTTGGTGGCTTGCTCCAAGTCCCTGCCCGGTATCGCTATGGAAAACTTGTAGAACAGGTGGTGGTCTTTAAAATGCTCAGTTGCCCAGATGGTGGTAAAAAAATAGAGAAAATGAAATAATTCTGTTTACCTTGATTTTTATTGTAAAACTTAATGCTAATCTGCATAAGCAGGGATGGATGCTTTTTTAAACCTTAAAATTTCAAAAATATGAGAGCATTTTCTACGTTACTGGCGCTAATTGCCTTTACCTTTTTTGCACAGATTGCCAATGCTCAACCATGGATGAAAAGGGCTAAATCAGTCAATCTTACCTTCAAGGAAATGCAGGAAACCTTTAATGAATATTGGAAGGATAAGCAAATTGAAAAAGGAAGTGGTTATAAGCCATTCAAACGTTGGGAGGCATATTGGGAACCAAGGATTCTTCCAAATGGGGAATTTCCCAGCCCTGCGGTAACCTGGGATGCGTGGCAGAAATATGTTAATGAACATCCTCAGGTTACCAATAATACCCTTTCTGGTTCCAATTGGACCTTTAAGGGGCCATCAACTACCCCAGGCGGCTATAATGGTTTGGGGAGGGTAAATTGTATTGCCTTTCATCCTACTGTTGTAAATACCTTTTGGGTAGGGACTCCTGCTGGCGGATTATGGAAAACCACAGATGGTGGAACCACCTGGACCACCAATACAGATAACCTTCCTGTGTTAGGCGTAAGCGATATTGCCATTGACCCAACCAATGCGAATATTATGTATATCGCCACAGGAGATGGAGATATGGGAAGTTTAGCTTCGCTTACTGGCGTAGCAAGTGGGGATACTAAAAGCATTGGCGTTTTAAAATCTACCAACGGAGGCCTTACCTGGAATACTACCGGAATGAATTGGAGCGTAACAGAGGCTAAACTTATCAGGCGGCTGATTATTAATCCTTCAAATCCCCTGATGTTAATAGCCGCCGCCTCTGATGGAATTTGGCGAACCGTAAATGGAGGAACAACCTGGTTTAATGTGCAGCCAGGGTATTTTATTGATTTGGAATTTAAGCCGGGTGCTCCGGCAATTGTTTACGGTGCTACCTATGAGTATGGTACGGCAAGCATCTATCGTTCTGTAAATTCTGGAGCTTCATGGGCGCCGGTGGCAACATTGCCAGATGCATTAAGGATTAATTTAGCTGTTTCGCCCAATTCGCCAACCCTGGTGGATGCACTTTGCGCCAATACTTCAAGTGGGTTGGCTGGCCTTTGGTATTCTACCAACAGCGGGGCATCTTTCGATCAATATTTTGCCGGCACCAATACTTCCAATTTATTGCACAGTTCCTATAATGCTACCGGCACTGGTGGTCAGGGGAATTATGATTTAGCCTATGCAATAAACCCAACCAATGCAAACGACATTTGGCTTGGCGGTGTAAATACCTGGAATTCAACAGATGGTGGCGAAAACTGGGGCTTAAAAACCATGTGGAACAGCCACCCGTCCATTAACCCGAATGGCGTGCCTACGGTACATGCAGACAAGCATTTTATAGCCTTTCACCCGTTGGTAAATGGTACCATGTTTGAATGCAATGATGGTGGATTATATAAAACAACCAACAGTGGAAATACCTGGACAGACATAAGCAACGGATTACAAATAAGCCAGATATACAGGATTGGCGTATCGCAAACGGTAGCCAGTAATGTAATTTCAGGATTACAGGATAATGGTTCAAGAGAGTTATTTGGAGGTAGTTGGTTTGAGCGCACAGGTGGTGATGGAATGGAATGCATTATTGATTATACCAATGCAAATATTGAATATGCCAGTTATGTAAACGGAGCAATTTACAGGACTACTGATTCATGGGCTACCCAAACCACCATTTCCGAAAACATTCCGGGAGGGCAACCCACAGGCGCCTGGGTAACACCCTATGTAATGCACCCAACCAATCCAAATATATTGTTTGCAGGGTATAACAGGGTATATAAAACCACCAATAAGGGAGATACCTGGACAGCTATTTCGGGAGTGTTAACGAGTAGTTTTTTGCGCTCAGTGGCTGTAGCGCCTTCCAATCCCAATACCATTTTTGTGGCATCCTACGATACCATGTATTTAACCACAAACGGTGGGGCCAACTGGTTTTTTGTGCCATTGGGGCTTACGGATGCTAAAATATCCTACATAACCTTCGACCCAATAAATGCGCAAAAAGTATATGTAACGCTTTCAGGCTATTCGGACGGCAATAAGATATTGATGTCGCCTGATGGAGGAATAAATTGGGTAAATTATTCTGGAACGCTCCCCAATGTGCCTGTAAACTGTATTGCCTACCAAAAAGGAACCAACGAGGGCTTATACATAGGTACTGACGTAGGGGTTTTTTATACTGATGCATCCATGCCCGATTGGATTCCATACCAAACCGGGCTTCCAAATGTGGTAGTAACAGAATTGGAAATCTCCTATAATGATCAAAAACTCTGGGCTGCAACCTTTGGGCGCGGGCTATGGAATACAGATTTATTTTCGGCTTGTACGGTTTATTCCTTTACAGGGTCGGGCAACTGGAATGTAGCCGCAAACTGGAGCAATAATGCCATTCCACCAGCCATTTTGCCTTCCTGTTCCGAAATAATTATTAATCCTGCGGGTAGCACAGAGTGTATTTTAAATGTATCGCAAACCATTAAGCCCGGAGGAAAATTAACCGTAACCACAGGTAAAAAGTTGCGGGTAGTGGGCAATTTGCTTCAGCAATAAACTCCTTCTTATTCCTCATCCATCTCCAGCAACAAATTAGCCACCGCTGCCGTCCAGCCCGTTTGGTGGCTAGCCCCAAGCCCCTGCCCGGTATTGCCGTGAAAAAACTCGTAGAACAGGTGGTGGTCTTTAAAATGCTCGTCGGCCCAGATGGTTTGCTTGCTATCGTGGTACTGGTATTGCCCGGCCTCGTTGCGTTCAAAAATTTTCAAAAGCCGTTTTGTAAGTTGGTTGGCAATCTGTTTCAGGTTGAGGCGGGTGCCGCTGCCTGCAGGAAATTCGTAGGTGTAGCTGTCGCCAAAATAGCTGTAGTATTTGCGTAACGAGTGGATAATGAGGTAATTGAGCGGAAACCAGATGGGACCGCGCCAGTTGCTGTTGCCGCCAAACATGCTGCTTGTGCTTTCACCGGGCTCATACTGTATGGAATAGTGATGGCCTTGATAGCCAAACTCGTAAGGCTGATTTTTGTGCACTTTACTGAGGGAGCGGATGCCGAAATCGGATAGAAATTCAGCCTCATCAAGCAGGCGTTTCAGCAGGTGTTCAAGCCGGTCGCCAATCATAATGGCAAACAGGTAGTTGTTGTCGGTGTTCTTTTTATCTATGTCCGAAATAATGCGGGTGAGGTCGGGCCGGGTGAGCCGGATAACCTGCAGGCGGGTGTTGAACTGCTTGAGCTTGGTAAAAATATCGCTGTGCATAATTTCCACGGCAAGCAGGGGAATAATACCCACAATGCTGCGGATGCGCAGCCGCTGACTCGCGCCGTTTTCAAACTGTATGGCATCGTAGTAAAAGTTATCCTGCTCGTCCCACAGCGAAATATCTTTTTTACCGATATGGTGCATGGCCCAGCCGATATTGAGGAAATGCCTGAAAAATTTGGCGGCAGATTCTTCGTAGGCGATGTTGTGTTCCGCCAGTTCGAGCGACATGCGCAGCATATTGATGGCGTACATGGCCATCCAGCTTGTGGCATCGGCCTGCTGCAGTTTTTTTATGCCGGGGGGCATGTGGTTGCGGTCGAATACCCCTATGTTATCCAGCCCGAGAAAGCCGCCTTCAAAAATATCGGTGCCGTTGGCATCTTTTTGGTTTACCCACCAGGTAAAGTTCATCAGCAGTTTCTGAAAGGCGCGTTCGAGGAAATCCCAGTCGGCCACACCGGTTTTTTTGCGGTCGGCATCAAACACGTACCATACGCCCCAGGCATGCACGGGTGGGTTTACATCGCTGAAATTCCATTCGTAGGCGGGTATCTGCCCGTTTGGGTGCATATAATACTCCCGTAGCACTACCAACAGTTGCTGTTTGGCAAAATCGGGGTCCACATGCACAAAAGTGGCGGCGTGGAAGGCGAGGTCCCAGGCGGCAAACCAGGGGTACTCCCACTTGTCGGGCATGGAAATAATGTTGCGGCAGGTAAGGTGCTGCCAGTCGTAATTGCGTTTGTAATTGCGGCTTGGGGCGGTTTCGCCCGGTTCACCAAAAAGCCATTTAAACACATCGAGGTAATAAAACTGTTTGGTCCATTGCAGCCCGCCTAGCGAACTGCGCAGCAAGGCTTTATGTTCGGGCGACAGGTTTTTATGGGCCGAAAGCTGTTCGTAATAGGTATCGGTTTCTTTCAACCGGGAAGTAAAAATGGTTTCAAACTGGGCCCAGGGATCATCCATCTGGGTTTTGCAAAGCCTCAGGTTGAAGGTGGCCGAACTGCCAGCCTTAATTTTTTCCTTCAGCCAAACAGCCACTTTGGTGCCTTGTTTGCCTGGGTTTACCGTGTATTGCTGATTTACAACGTAGTTATTGATGCCGTCCTTTACATAAGCCGTATCATTCGGCCGGTTGTACATCCGCTGATTATTGGTTTCGTTTTCGCAAAACAGTTGTTCACCACCCTGATGGTACAAATAAAAAGTTCCGTTGCGTTCGCTGTTGGTTTGCAGGCAGTTGGTGGAGAAAGAACTGATTGCCGGCTTTTTAAACCTTGGGTTATGCTTCCAGAAATTACGGAACCATACATGCGGCAATACGTGAATGGTGGCGGCTTCGGGGCCACGGTTGTACACGGTTACCTTCATCAGAATATCGTTGATATCGCCCTTGGCGTATTCAATATAGCAGTCGAAATAGCGGTTTTCCTTAAAAGCATCTGTATCAAGCAACTCATATTCGGGACTGTGGCGGTCCCGGCGGTTTTGCCTTACCAGGTCCATATAGGGGAAGGCATTTTGCGGGTACTTGTACAGGTATTTGCAATACGAGTGCGTGGGCGATGAGTCGAGGTGAAAATAGAGTTCTTTTACATCTTCGCCGTGGTTGCCCTCATCGTTGGTGAGGCCAAAAAGACGTTCTTTCAAAATGGTATCCTGCCCATTCCAGAAGGCGGGGGCAAGGCAGAGTATTTGGTCGCTGTCGCAAAACCCGGCTATGCCTTCTTCGCCCCACCGGTAGGCATAACTGCGGGCAAGGTCGTGGTTTACATAGCTCCATGCATGCCCGTCGGGGCTGTAGTCTTCCCGCACCGTACCCCATTGGCGTTCGGCGAGGTAGGGACCCCATTTTTTCCAGTTCTTGTTGTTATTTGATTGCAAAAGCCTTTCTTTCTCTCTGTTATCCTTCATTTTGCGCTAAATGTTATAATTTTTTCCCGTTTTTGTATAAAATTATCAAAATCAGGGCAAATTTTAAAATATACTATTTTGTTTAATATGAATATCCCTTTATTTTCTTTCAGAAAAAGAAGGATGGCAGGGGTTAAAAAATGAGCGTTTCCTGTTTTGTTTTGAAAAAACGGGAAACCCCTAATTTTGGAACATAGCCCGGAATAAATATGACGGTTGGAATTGTAGAAGATCACGAACTGTACCTCGAAGGACTTGGCCTGCTGCTTGAAAGGCAGGGTATCCAAATTGTGTTTACTGCCCCCAACGGGCAGGAGGCACTGCAAAAGTTGCGCGAGACGGTGCCGGATATACTTGTTTGCGATATTCACCTGCCCGATATGGAACCCGAAGCATTGCTTTCGGCCATCCGCGGCATCCACCCCAACCTGCCGGTGCTGTACCTTACCCTGATGAGGGGTACAAGGCACCTGCACAAATTGCTGCGGCAATCCATACAGGGCTATGTGCTGAAAAATGCCCCCTTAACCATGTTAATGGAGGCACTTGAAACCATTCATGCGGGAGGTACTTATTTTTCAAAAGATGTGGGGCAGTTAACCGATTCGGATGAATTCCGCAATACGGTTACCATCCCGGAAAGCAAAGTGGAAACCATATTAACCAAACGCGAGATAGAAATCCTGCAACTTATTTGCCGGGAAATGAGCAATCAGCAAATTGCCGAACAGCTTTTTCTGAGCGTGGGCACGGTAGATACGCACCGCAAAAATATTATCCAAAAACTTGGGGTAAACAACACGGTGGGATTGGTTCGTTATGCGTTCAGGCAAGGTTTAATTGATTGAAAATCATACACATGCACTTTTTATCCCGTTCAGCTTTTTTTATCCTGCTTTTTTGTCTGCCTTTTTTGAAAAGCGCCGCGCAACCTGCCGATACTGCAGCGTTAAATGCCTTGTATGAACGGCTGTATTTGTTGCCGCAGGACCAATCGGACAGCATTGCTTACTACGCGGGCAATATCCTTGCTTTTGCCCAAAAAAATAATTACCCGCGGGGGCTTGCCTATGGTGAACGGCTGATGGGGATAGCTGCCGAATACAGGGAGGATACCAAAACCGCCATTGACCATTACCTGAAATTTCAGCAGTATGCGGAGCAAATTGCCGATACGGTTTTAATGGCTAGCGCCATTAGCGATGCCGCAGGTATTTACGCCAAAGTACTGCAATACCCGCAGGCCAAGGCCAAATACCTTGATTATATTGCCCTGATGGAACGTACCACCAACCGGCAGAAACTTGCAAAGGGGTACAGCAATCTCGGGGTGATTTACCGAAAAACCGATCAGTACGACAGTGCTCTTTATTATTACCGCAGGGGGCTTGCCATCCGGCAGCAACTTGCCGATTCGGCGGGTATGGCTACGGTTCAAAACAATATGGCTTCGCTGCTGCTTTACCAGGATAAGCCGCTTGAGGCACTGCCCTTTATTTATGCCAACCTTTTGTACCACCGGCAGCACAACCTTACCGAGGATATGTGGTTTGATTATACCAACCTGCTTGGCGGCTATACCCTTTTAAAGGATTGGCAGAAAGCCGCCGCATTTGGGGATACGGCTTTGCAGATTGCCAAACAACTCGGATCGCTCAATAAGCAGGCCGATACTTACGAAGTGCTTGTAGAACTTGCAGAAAAAAAAGGCGATTACCGGCAGGCCTACCTTTTTCAGGCCGAGCAAATGAGGTTGCTCAGCCAAATAAACAACGATGAAAACAATAAGGCCATTGCCGCCTTGCAGGAAACCTTTAATGCCCAAAAGCGGGAGCAGGAAAACAGGCTGCTTTCCGCCGAAGTGGCCAATCAACGGCTGCAGAAAAGAAATTACCTTTTTCTTGCCGCAGGTTTGCTCTTGCTTGCCGCAGGCATTGGAGTTGCGCTGATTACTTCACGAAGGGCAAAGAAAAGGACCGATGAGCAGAATACTTTTATACAGAAACAGAACCAAAAGCTTGCCGAACTGAATGCCGAAAAAAATGCGCTTATCAGCATCGTAAGCCACGATTTGAGCGGTCCGTTAACCGAAATTGGGCTGTGGCATCAGGTATTGGTGGGAGGCCGGGCTACTTTTGGAACCGAACAACAGCGCAAAGCAATTGACCGCATTGGGCAGGCTACCAAAAACGGCGAAATGCTGATCAGGCGGATATTGGATGTAGAAAAAGCTGAAACCAACCGGCACGTGGTTCAGCTTGAAGAAATAAGGGTTGGGGCCCTGCTTGAACATGCCGTGCAGCCATACCGGAAAAAGGCAGAGGAAAAACAGATTGAACTTAAAACGCAGATTGATGCTTCGCTTGAATGGATGACCGACCGGCAAATTTTCGAAAGAATTGCCGGCAACCTGTTGAATAACGCCATAAAATACACTCCTGTGGGCAAAAAAGTGACTGTTTCACTGGCAAAAGAAAATGCCGGACTTGTGCTTGCCATTGCCGATGAAGGTGTGGGCATTGCTGCCAATGAGCTGCCATACCTGTTTACCAAATACGCCCGCATCAGCAGTAAGCCCACCGGTGGCGAAAACAGCACCGGGCTAGGGCTGAGTATTGTAAAAAGGCTTGCAGAGGAACTTGGGACAGCGGTTTCTGTAAGCAGCGAGCCCGATCAAGGTTCGGTTTTTACTGTAACTTTTTCGTAAAAATTAGGACTGGCGATAGGTTCACCGCTTTCCTGGCAATGTTATTATTTGGGGTCTTTTATACGCGATTCGCCCACCCACAAATCGTATTTGGCATCGTAACCATCGTAGTGGATAAACCATTCGCCGGATCTTGTATCGAGTACGGTGGCGGGGTACCACTTAATGCCTTCTTTTACCAGTACCCTGCTGCCCTTTGGCCATTTACCGGAAGTTGCAGGATTTTCGCCCGTTACTCCGGTTGTTGATGGAGCCTGTGCGGGCTTGGCTGCCGAAACCACCGAAAGCGCTTTGGTTCCCTGCATAGGGGTTTGTTCAATTTGGGCTTTTACCCGCGCAATCACCGCTTCGGGGTAGGTGGCTGTGCCCACTTTCCGGCTACCCGATTCTTCGTCGCCTGTTTTAGCAATAAACCGTTGCCATGGGCCTTTCATATCATCACGGTAAAGCCTAACTTCTCGTACATCCTCCAGGGTATCAATGGTAGTATAACTGCTTATGATGCAATACTTTGTGCGCACCAAAAAGGATACAGATGTGGGCCGGTGCCAGAACCACCGGGGTTGGTCGGCAAGTCGGGGTTGCTCCAGCACTTCAACTATCTCATAGTACTGAGGGGTATAAAAGCCTTGCTGGTTCGTATTGATCAGCGAAAGCACTTCGGCGCCGGTTGGGTTGGGGATGCCCAGGTACTGGTTTTCGGATACCCGCATTTTTCGGTAGCTGTATTGCCCGTTGCCCATGTACTGATAAACCGCAGAACCGGTGGCCTTAACTTTTATGTCGGGCCATTCGGTGGTGTACACCACTTCTACCCCCCGTGCATATTCGTAGTTGTTGTAATCACTGTTCCAGGTACGTGTGCCATCGCCCACAATGGCGCAACTCACGGCCCCGGGCGCGCTGAGCATCTGCTTTTTAATTTCGGCTTCGGTGGGTTGGGCAAAAGCATAGGCGTTTAGCAGGACTAAACAAACGAAAGCTGATTGAAAGCTGGTGTAGCGTAATTTGAGTATCATAATGATAATTTTAAGGCAACTGGAATATGAAGTGCAATTAATGCTTCACTGGTGCAAATGAGGGCTTGTAACTTTTATAGCCAAGCATGCGGGCAGTAGGGGCCATTAACCATCGCAAGGCACGCTGCATTGCCGGTGGTGGTCCAAACTGAGTGGGATAGCTATCGAAAAACGGATTTTGTGCTGCAAGTGCCCATAAAATGCGTGGCGGCTGTTGATTTTTTATATCTATATCCCAAAAACCATACAGTTGTGATAAACTGAAAGCAAAGGTTATTGGGAAACCCTGCGGACTTGTGCTGATAACTACATCGTTAGCAGTAGCATTAAATGGACGGTGAGATACACCCTTTCGTATAAGCACTGTTTCACCCTTATGGTAGGTTTTGATTGTACCCTCCATTTCAAGCGACAAAACCCCAGATACTACCTGGAAGGTTTCATCCATATCCATGTGCATATGTACCGGAGGGCCTTGGGCATGTGGGTGCATTGTAGTAAGCGTGTGTACATGCGTTTGGGTTACCTGGGTTATAGTATGTTCCATGCCTTCCAGCCCTGAACCAAATTGCATGCCCGGCTTAAAGTAATCCTGCAAATTGGGCATGTGGGGTGGTAAAAGAATGCGGTGGATACACGAGCCAAGTAGGAGGTAAGCACCTACAATTCCCGTTGCAAAAAATATCCAATACATGTAATCTGTTTTAATTAAATGAATTATTGTTTTGCACTTCTTTTGGGTTGCTGCATTTTCAATTTTGCTTCAAGCTCCTGCACCCGTTGGGTAAGTTGCTGCACCTGCTGATACATGGCTTTTATTGCAGCCATATTAACTCCATCGGCATCAACAGTGGCAATGCTTTTATCACTATCGCCCAATCCGAAAGCGGCTTTAAAATCCTGCGCCATCGGTCCAATATGCAATACACTATCGGCCTCGGTTTTGTAATGCCAGGTAGCTACAGGCATAGCCGCCAGTTTTTCAAGAATATCATCGCCATCAACAGGCGAAATATTGTCCTTTACATTTCTATCGCTTGCATTGGTCCATGTACCGCCGGTTGTAAGTCGTGCCCCATTGCTCATAGACATCAGGTTGGTTACATCTGTTGGGGTGAGTTTTAGGATGTTACCCGTTCCGTTTCTGAAAATATTAAATTCCCCCGATGATGCCTTAGCCGAAATATCCCAATGGTTGGTAAGCGCATTAAAACTGCGCAAACGGATACGGGCAAAATCATCTCCCACCTGATCGGCCATAAGTTGAGGCGTACTTCCTTCGCTACGGGCATGGATCTGAGCCCGAACAACCGTGCTTGTATCTTCATCGGTAAATAATGCGCCGTTGCCGGCTCTTGCCAAAAACTGGTTGGTTATCTTACTTTCAAAACGTATTGCCCTGTTATCAGTAAACATCATTACGCCGCCATGCTGGTTTTCGCAACTCCTTCCTGCAGAAAGGCTGTAAAGACCTCCCGCAACGTTGCCTCCACCGCCTAATACTACACTATAGTTACCCCCGGCTTCGTTGCTGTTTCCACCCAATACAATACTATAATCGCCCCGGCTCCAGTTATTAAGGCCTCCGGCAATTACACTATGCTGTTTTTCAATCCTGTTTTCCCTGCCACCGGCAATTACGCTTCCTGTTGCGGTTC
>Ga0209097_10000754_pt1 | contig 29932 bp, 24 predicted proteins | sample AD_UKC052_MetaG_FD_184419 | JGI IMG/M metagenome (GOLD analysis project Ga0209097, IMG submission 184419) | Active sludge microbial communities of municipal wastewater-treating anaerobic digesters from USA - AD_UKC052_MetaG (SPAdes) (version 2) | ecosystem: Engineered > Bioreactor > Anaerobic >... | reverse complement strand
AGCCCTGAACCAGTACTTGGCATCACCATTCTCACTAAGTGCTAAAGCCCTAAGTCGAATGCGAAAGCCTTATGGATACTGGCTTGCAGGGCAGCATTTTTTGCACGTGGATTATTACCTACAAACAACATCAATATTTTTGATAAAAAATTAGATTCAAGACTGTATAAAAGGAAGTCAGCGTGATCCCAGAAATTGGTCATTTTTCCCTCATATTAGCGTTACTCGTTGGGCTAGTGCTAGGCACATTCCCCATCATCGGCGCTAGTACCGGCAACGCTGTTTGGATGCAACTTGCCAAACCTGCCGCCCGCGTACAATTTGTACTGATTGGCTTTGCTTTTGTATGTCTTGCCTACAGCTTTGCCACCAAGGACTACTCAGTGGCTTACGTCGCACAAAACTCCAACTCCAAACTTCCCATTGAATTTCGCATTGCTGCGGTGTGGGGTGGACATGAAGGCTCACTCCTGCTGTGGGCACTCATATTAAGCGTATGGACAGTTGCCGTCAGCTTCTTCTCTAAACATATCCCTGATGACACCCGTGCACGGATTTTAGCGGTGATGGGCCTCATCAGCGTGGGTTTTTTGCTGTTTATGCTCGCGGTATCCAATCCATTTGAACGCCTCATCCCAGCAGCACTAGATGGTCGCGATTTAAACCCCTTATTGCAAGACCCCGGCATGATCTTCCATCCGCCTATGCTTTATATGGGTTATGTCGGCTTCTCGGTAGCCTTCGCCTTCTCGATAGCCGCGCTACTTGGCGGACAACTCGATGCTGCATGGGCACGCTGGTCACGACCATGGACCACCTTAGCATGGGTATTTCTCACCATCGGCATTATGGCCGGCAGTAATTGGGCCTACTACGAACTTGGCTGGGGTGGCTGGTGGTTCTGGGATGCGGTAGAAAACGCCTCCTTTATGCCATGGCTGGTGGGCACAGCCCTCATTCACTCTCTGGCAGTCACAGAAAAGCGCGGCAGCTTTAAAGCCTGGACTGTGTTATTAGCGATATGCGCCTTCTCACTGAGTTTGCTCGGTACCTTCTTGGTGCGTTCTGGTGTGCTGACCTCCGTACACGCCTTTGCCACCGACCCACGTCGTGGCGTATTTATCTTGGCTTTCTTAGTCATCGTGATAGGCGGCTCATTGGCGCTATTTGCATGGCGCGCCACTTCTGTTGGGCGTGGCGGCAAGTTTGCTGTGGTATCACGCGAAAGCTTTTTACTCGCCAACAACGTATTACTGGCTGTGGCTGCCATGTCGGTGTTGTTAGGAACCCTCTACCCCTTATTTATTGACGCACTTGGCCTAGGTAAAATCTCTGTTGGCCCACCATACTTCGACACTGTATTTGCCCCCTTGATGGCACCCGCCGTCTTTTTAATGGGCATCGGCCCCATCGCCCGCTGGAAAGAAGCTACCTTGCCCGAACTGGCCATTCGCCTGCGCTGGGCATTCGCCATCAGCTTAGCCACCGCGCTACTACTCCCTATCGTATTAGGCAAACTCACCCCATGGATAGGCTTTGGTTTATTCTTGGCGTTTTGGGTCATCGCCAGCACCGCCGTATTGGTATTACAGCGTCTAGGTGCCAACCCGGCACAACCACTGTTACAACGCTTACAAGCCAACTCACGTGCTTGGTGGGGCATGGTGATTGCGCACTTAGGCGTTGCCGCGTTTATATTAGGTGTGACCATCGTCAAAGGCTATGAATCTGAAATAGCCGTCAAAATGCAAGTAGGCGATGTCGCGCATTTAGCTGGCTTTGATTTCACCTTTAAAGGCGTGACTGAAACACGGGGGCCTAATTATACAGCCGACACCGGGCTGATTCAGGTCACTCAAAATGGCGTAGAAAGAACCACGCTACGCACAGAAAAACGCCTCTATACGGTGACCAATATGCCCATGACAGAAGCCGGCATTAGCCCCGCACTTATCCACGACCTATATGCATCCCTCGGCGAACCGCTTGAAAACGGCGCATGGAGTGTGCGCATTTACCATAAACCCATGGTGGAGTGGATATGGTTAGGCTGTTTGATGATGGGCGCAGGGGGCGTGCTGGCTTTGCTGGATAAACGCTATCGCATCAAAAGAAACAGCAAAAGTAAACCATCGAATGAGGCCGAAGTATGAAACCCGCCGCACGTGCATTAATTCCCTTAGCTATTTTTTTAGTCGTTGCGTTCTTTTTATATCGCGGCTTATTTTTAAACCCGAAAGAAGTACCATCGCCCTTGGTAGGCAAACCCGCCCCCGCGTTTACGCTACCGCGTTTGGATGACCCAACCCAAACCCTATCAGCCAAAGACATGCTAGGCAAAGTCTGGTTACTCAACACTTGGGCTTCATGGTGCACCACCTGCCGCTCTGAACATGCAACCTTGATGGAAATGGCAAAAATCCCTGAAATTCATTTGGTCGGATTAAACTACAAAGACACCAACGAAGAGGCTCAAGCGGTGCTGACCCAAGTGGGCAACCCTTATCAACTGGTGGTGACAGACCAAGAAGGTAAAGTAGGCATTGATTACGGCGTGGTGGCCACGCCTGAAACGTATTTAATAGACAAAACGGGCATGATTCGCTATAAAAAAATTGGCGAAATCACCCCTCAAGATGTTTATAGCACCATTTTACCGTTGGTGAAAGAATTGCAAAAATGAAAAAATGGGTCATGATGAGCCTCTTGTTATGGGCAAGCCTATTATCAACAAGCCTCCACACCGCAGCAGCCGAAGCCGATGCGCTAGCGCAAGACCCCGCGCTGGAAGCCCGCCTCAAAGTCATGTCTGAAGAGCTACGTTGCTTAGTGTGTCAAAACCAAACCTTGGCAGACTCTCACGCCGCCTTAGCCGAAGACTTACGCCGTGAGATTCGACTGCAAATGCAAGCAGGCAAGACTAACCAAGAAGTGATGGATTATTTAGTATCCCGCTATGGTGACTTTGTGCGTTATCGCCCACCCTTTAACACCACCACAGCTTTACTATGGGTCGGGCCATTTATGCTCATGCTCGCAGGCTTGGTCAGCCTAATCGTGATGTTACGCAGACGGCAGACCAGCAATACTGAAGCCAGCAGCGACACGCCATTAAGTGCCGATGAAGCAAGTCAAGTTAAAGAACTATTATCTAAGGATTAACAAAGCAATGTTAGGATTCTCAGTCGCTATTATCGGGTTAATCGTGCTGGTCATGGCAATGCTCTTGCCAGCCTTACAACGACCGCAAACACAGCTTAAAAGTGATCAAAATGCAGAACGACGGGCTATTTTTAAAGCGCAGTTTGAGGAAATTGCCCAAGATAAAGTAAGAGGAACGCTCAATGATGAGCAATATCAAATTGCCAAAACCGAGCTAGAACGACGCATGCTCAATGAAATTGGCACAGACCTTGGTGCACAACGCATTGTTAGCGCACCAGATAAGCGCCTAGCTTATGTGTTGGCATTGTTGATTCCACTTTCTGCGCTAGGTGTCTATCATAAAATCGGGAGCCCTGTGCATGTGTTTAATCCTGAAGCTACTGTGGCACGGTCCGAATATGCTCATGATAAGAGTGTGATGTCAGCCGACTTTGAGACGTTATTAAATCAGCTTAAAGCGAAACTCGAACAAGAGCCAAATAATGCAGATGGTTGGGCATTACTGGCAAGATCTTATGTTCAGCTTGGGCGACATGCTGAAGCCGTAACCGCCTATGAGCAAGCCGCCAATCTGATTCAAGATGATCCGAGCCTTTTGGCTGATTATGCCGATGCACTGGGCGTGGTTAATGGCGGTTCACTAGTTGGCAAGCCAGAGTCAATGATTAATCAAGCGCTGAAATTAGATCCGCATCACGACAAAGCCTTGATGTTAGCTGGAACTGTGGCATATGATAAAAAAGACTACACAAATGCAATTAGCTTATGGGAGCGCTTGAAAAAAGTGTTGTCACCTCAGTCAGAGCTTTTACCAGATGTTAATGCTGCACTAGCAGAAACATATTCACTTGCGGGCATTAAACCACCAGTAATCCAATCGCAAGAGGAAGTAAATAAGCCATTTGCAGTTAGTTCTGCTAGCATTAATGGGGCTGTGACTATGGCACCTGAATTAGCCAATAAAGTTAGTCCTACTGATACAGTGTTTATTTTCGCGCGCCCAGCAAGAGGTAAAACCATGCCACTTGCTATTGAAAAAATTTCAGCTAGAGAATTACCCTATAACTTTATGTTGGATGATAGCAAAGCCCTTATCCCTAACCACAAACTTTCGCAAGCAAGTGAAGTGATATTGGTAGCGAGAGTCTCTAAAACTGGTGACGCAACTTCCAACCCTGGAGATTTGGAAGGAGTCTCTGCGCTAGTAAAACCTAACGGAACAACGGTAAATATTGAAATTAAAAATATAGTTGAATAATTAGATATACCTCAAATAATTTAACTATACTGCTTTGATCCTAAAAGTAAGTTTAAAGTTGAATGAATAATAGGGACTTCCCCTCTCATTTTGATTGAACACGCGAAAACTCAATCTTGGCACCTAGATGCCGTTCCGAGTAGGGGAAGTCCCTATTATTCATTCAAGCGGGACGCCTAACGGCGCCCCTTAATTTAAACGTTGACCACACAGAGTGAAATTGCTCGGAGATTAAGATGCCTTCAAAAAAACGGATTCAGTTCACCGCAACGATTAAGGCTCCTGCAAGCGTGGTCTGGCGACACGTAACCAATCATGAAAGCTACATGCATTGGGCATCAGCATTTGCTGATGGCTCATACTTTGAGGGCACATGGGAGTCAGGGGCGAAGATAATGTTCTTGGCACCCAGTGGAGACGGAATGGTGTCCGAAATCGCTGAGAGTCGGATAAACGAATTCATTTCAATCCGACACCTTGGTTTCATCTCTAATGGAGTTGAAGACACCACAAGCGAAGCAATCCTTGCCTGGGCGCCAGCCTACGAGAACTACACATTCTTACCAACGACGGAAGGCACGACCATGGTTGTCGACCAAGACGTCTCCGCCGAGTGGGAGGAATACATTACCCAAGCATGGCCAAAGGCTCTAGAAATACTCAAAGAACTGTGCGAGTCCTCAGGTGTTGCTTAACTGCTTGGCGACAGCTTTGCTTCGGAACAGCTTGCCGCCTGCGATGACTGGCCGCTAAGCGGATTTTTGAGCCAATCGCTATTTTTTAGTAAATAATCAATTGGCTCCATCTTATTAGTTATTGAATCAAAGTTTAATGCACCAAACTATTCTTTTTGGCTCAAATAAGCGTGTAAATCAATATTCAATCTTCAAAATTAAAACAATTCAGTTACGAATTCCAATCAATTGCACGTGCAATATTAAAAGGAACGGGTTCACAATTTTTACAAACTACAGAAATTACTTGTGAGTTTAAAACATCTGCTCCAAATATTGTTTGGTCCCAGTTTTGTACTGTATCCATCTCAACATATGTAAGATGAAAACTTGTCATTAAAACAGGACCTTGGCATCACGAGCATTTTTCAACTGGTCCAATGTCTGGAAAAGTTGCTTGAATGTTTTCACGTTTAAGAATTTGATAACGATGCTTTTCTCGACAAAGTTTAGAGCAATAATTAGCAATTACTTTCGCGCCCATGATTTCAACTTCTGGTATGCGCAGCTCATTGAAGAAAATCGTGCAATCATATTCTTTAGTTACATCAAAAAGTGGTGAGCGAAATGCTTTATTGCAGAAGTCACAATAAAAGCATTCATCATTCCATTCATTACTGTTCAGCATTGTTTCCTTACAATAAAAATACTCACTATATATATGCACGTTATTTTGAACCAAAAAAGCAATTTTTGTGCATTAAAAATTGATTAAAATTTTTAATATTTATCTAAGTTAATATGTTAAATAATTTTAGGTGGATTTATATTCGATGGGTTTGGTGGATCAAATTTGAATGCAATTAAACATTCGTGCTACAAATAGAATTAATTGCACAAAATTGTATTACCTAAAAATCAACTCATCATGTAAATAATGATTAAAAAGATATGTAAACGACTTTAATGGAAATTCAATTTGAATGAATTTAAAAACTTAGAACTTTGTAAACGACTTTAACTTGATTTGCGACATTTGTAACCTATTGATTTTATTTACTTCACTGTAAACGACTATATTGTCCACTAACAGTTTGCTTTATAACATTAGAGGTACTTAATCAAGCTTCTCTATGCCCATGGCCTTAAGTACGTATTTCTCATATATTGGCTCTGTGCTGCCTTTTTTCATTTTGTAGATAAAGTATTTCTCAAAAGCAATCTTGGCCCAGTGCACCCATTTGCCTTTCCTAATCCAGTTAGCATTACGTGGCGGAATTTGCGGTAGTGCCACAAAAGCTGCACCTACGTCGCCCATGTCAGCCAAACAAATGGCGTTCCAAGTACCTTTAGCATCTGCTTGTTGACCATTTAAATCTGCCACAATGTTATGTACTAAAGCGGTTACCATAGATTCAATCATGTAACCAGTTTTAGGCGCGCCTGTAGGCACTGGCGTCGCTTCTACTGGCGGAATAGCTACACAGACACCAGCAGAGAAAATATTTTTGTATTTTTTACTACGTTGATGCTCGTCAATAAACACAAAGCCTCTTGGGTTGCATAAACCCTCCACAGCTGCTACTGGGTCAACACCTCTAAATGCTGGCAACATCATAGAAAACTTGAATGGCAACTCATGCTCTTTAATCACATTGCCGCTCATGTCGTGCTCGGCTACAAACATCTTGCCTTCTTCAACTTTGGTCACTTTTGCGTTTGTAATCCATTTCACGTCATTATTACGATATTCAGATTCCAGCATGCCTTTTGAGTCACCCACGCCGCCTAAACCTAAATGGCCGATATATGGCTCGCTAGTGATGTAAGTGATAGGCACTTTGTTGCGGATTTTTTTCTTACGTAAATCTGTATTCATAATAAAAGTGAATTCGTAAGCAGGGCCAAAGCAGCTTGCTCCTGGCATCGCGCCGATAATGACTGGGCCTGGATCTTTAATGAACTCTTGGTATGCATCCCATGTTTTTTCTGCATGGTCTACTGAACATATTGAATGTGTAAAGCCACCATTCGGGCCTGAACCTGGCACTTCTTCGAATGATAATTTTGGACCTGTAGCAATCACAAGATAATCATAAGCAAGGTGTTGACCATCAGCTAATTGCAAAGAGCTATTTTCCGCATCTATTTTAGTCACGGCTTGCGCAATGAAATTAATGCCTTTTTTCTCTAAGTATGGACGAATCGGAAAAGTGATTTTGTCGCGCTTACGCCAACCCACTGCTAACCACGGATTTGATGGCACAAACTGAAAGTAATCTACCGAGTTGACCACGGTCACTTGGTGTTTATTACCCACTTTATCTTTTAATTCATAAGCTGTTGGCATTCCGCCTACTCCAGCCCCCATCACTACAATATGTGCCATTGTTCGTTTCTCCACTTTTAATTATTAGACTTATTAACTTTTCACTACAATTTACCTACCTAAGTATTGTTATCATTACCTGACACTTACCAACTTAACACTGCTACTTAATCGTCAAAAACGAATTCACCTCTGTTAGCTTTTTCTCGTCCAATGCGCCTGCAACAGCAGCAAGATTCAAATATGACAACAACATTTGATAGCGCTCGCGAAACAAAGCAGTTCTCGTCATAAAGTAATCTTGCTCAGCATTCAGAATGTCTAGCGTTGTTCTATCGCCTGCGTCTTTGCCAAGCTCGGTTGCATCTAACTTCACCTTTGACGAATGCAAAGCTTGCTCAGTCGCCTTTATTTTGCTTTTACCCACGGTTACTCCGAGCCAAGCCGCCCGCGCTTGTTGGCCAGCGCGTAATCTGACCGCTTCAGTTTCATCTTTTGCTTGCTCCTCTAGCGCAACGGCTTCTTCATATTTAGCGTTGCGCATTCCGCCAGTAAATAGCGGAATAGTCAGTTGCAGACCAACACTCAAACTATGATTACTCAAATCAGATCGATTGTTACCCAGGACTCCACGCATTTCCTCACCACCTGCTTGCGCAATCAAGTTCACCACTGGAGAAGTTGATGCGCGATGCTTATCGATTTCATCATGTGCTATACCCTGATGAAGTTGCTGCATGTGTAGATTAGGACTATTGCTTTGTGCTAATGCTAACCAATCATTTAGTTGACCAGCATCTAAACTCTGAAAACTTGCCTGCTCTGCAGGGCGCGCCAAAGCTTGTTCTGTAGTCCCTGTTAAATCAGCCAGTGCAGCAACTGCAATTTGATAATTACTATCAGCCTCTAGTTCTTGCGAGACTAGCGCATCATCTCTTGCTTGTGCTTCGTGCGTATCAATAATCGCCACATCGCCTTCAGCAAAACGCCCTTTGGCGACTTCCAGCGCCTTTGCCACTGCCGTACGCTGTCTTTTTACTGAAGCTAACGTAGCTTCAGCCAGCAACACATCAAAGTAGGCTTTAGAGACGCGTAACATTAACTGTTGCTGCTCCGCACTAAATTTCACATCGGCTAATTGTGCCTGCTTATTCAACTGTTGGGCCATGCTGCTGCGCTCTGCATTGTAGAGTGATTTTTCTGCATTAATATTCCAACGTAAATCGGCACCTAAATCTGTCTGTGTTTTGAAAGCCGCACCGCTTGAGCTACCAAATCCAGGTGCTGAAAACTGTGCATCGCTGAATTTATTGTAGTTGTTTGCGCCACCAACGCCTACTGATGCGGTCACTTGTGGTTGGCTCAACGCTTTGGCTTGGTCATTCTTCTTTTTACCAGCTTCAGCGCCCGCACGTGCAGCACTAAATGTTGGATCTTTTGCTTGGGCTGCCTGCCACGCATCTACTAGGTCCAGTGCATAGGCACTATTTGCGCTCAGCACAAACAGCGTGGTTAACAAAACACGTAAATGAATATTTGCAGTTAAATTCAACATATTGAAAAACTGATTAGCAACCACTAGGGACACCGATTCTGCGTAGGATATTTTCCATCAAACACCAATTGGTGATACCACTTTGGAATAGATTTACGCCAATAAAAGCGGTGAAATATAACCAATAATGACTAACGAATAATGGGCTTTCAGCTACGCCTAGCGCAAGTGATAGCAAAATCAATAAACCAGCAATAATGCGAACGAGTTTCCATGAAGTCATCTTAATTCTCCTAATTAAATCTTTTTTTAAGCCAATTTATTACGATAGGTTACAAAATAAAGCAGCGGTATCACAATCAAAGTCAGCAACGTTGATACAAAAATACCGAATATCAGTGAAATTGCTAAGCCATTGAATATTGGGTCATCCAGAATGAAGAATGCCCCTAACATGGCCGATAAAGCGGTAAGTACAATAGGCTGCGCACGCGTAATGGCAGAGTTAACTACTGCCTCTTTAAACGGCTTGCCAGAAGCCACTTCTAAGTTAATGAAATCAACCAATAAAATCGAGTTTCTAACGATAATCCCTGCCAGCGCAATCATGCCAATCATCGAGGTGGCCGTGAATTGTGAGCCCAATAAAGCATGGCCTGGCATTACACCGATGATGGTTAAGGGTATTGGTGCCATAATAATTAGCGGCGTTAGATATGAACCGAATTGCGCAACCACCAATAGATAAATCAGTATCAAACCAACCGCATAGGCCGCACCCATATCTCGGAATGTTTCATAAGTGACTTGCCACTCACCATCCCACTTCAGCGCGTAACCACGCTGGTTGTCCTCTGGTTGCGAGATAAAGGTTTCGCCTAATTGACCACCTGGCACTTGTATCTTGCTCACCGCATCACGCATACCAAACATGCCATACAAGGGGCTATCTAGCTTGCCTGCCATATCACCAAACACGTAATTTACCGGTAATAAATCCTTGTGGTAGATGGGTTGCTCACGCAAGGTATCTTCAATTGTCACCAGTTCGCGTATCGGCACAAGTTTGCCAGTTGAGGTGCTGACAGATAGTTTCAGCAAATCTTCAATATCGCCTTGTGCTTCTAGTGGCAAGCGTAGGCGCGTTCCAGCTGGATATTTACTTGCATCATGCATATAGGTCACATCCTCACCAGCTAAACCTGTACGCAAGGTGCTCACTATCGCAGCTTGCGACACGCCTAACAATGCGGCTTTTTTCTTATCCACTACAAGCTCGATTTTTTTTGCGTCGGCAATGCCGCTATTATCGGTATCTACAATACCGTCAGCTTTATCAAAAGCTTGATGAACTTGTCTTGCAATACTCAACCTTTCGGCATCATCAGGGCCGTAAATCTCGGCAACGATAGGTGAAACGACTGGTGGGCCAGGCGGCACTTCTACCACTTTGACTTTTACGACTTGTCCACCTTCACTCATTTTTTGAGCGATTTTTTGCAGCTCAGGGCGCACGCGGCTAGCAATCACATGGCTCTTGTCAGTACGGTGATGCTTGTCCACCAAGTTCACCTGAATATCACCAACTTCACCGCCAGCGCGAAGGTAGTATTGGCGCACCAGCCCATTAAAGTTAATAGGCGCAGCAAGGCCTACATAAGCTTGATAATTGGTCACCTCTGGCACAGTTGCTAAATAGGCTGTCATCGCGTGTAACACACTGGCAGTTTTTTCTGGTGGCGTTCCCGCTGGCATATCTACCACCACTTGAAACTCAGACTTATTGTCAAACGGCAACATCTTCATGACAACCAATTTGCCAATAGGTAGCACAAGCGAAATAACGATCAAACCCAACACGGCAAAACTTAATTTACGTCGATTCTTTTTGCCATTTTTGTCGTCAAGAAAGGGATTAAACATACGTGTAAATAAAGGTGCAATGCGCTTAGTCACAGCATCTTCATGATGCGTATGACGCAACCAAAGACGCGACAACCAAGGCGTAATAACAAAGGCCACAGCCAATGAAATCAGCATGCCCATACTAGCATTAATCGGAATCGGGCTCATGTACGGTCCCATCAAACCACTTACAAACGCCATCGGCAATAATGCAGCGATAACAGCTAAGGTTGCTAAAATTGTAGGGCCACCTACCTCGTCAACTGCGGTAGGAATAATATCCGCCAATTTTGCAGTAGGATTAAGCTTCATGTGTCGATGAATATTCTCTACGACCACAATGGCGTCATCCACCAGAATGCCGATTGAGAAAATCAAGGCGAATAAAGAAACACGATTGAGCGTAAAACCCCAAGCCCATGAGGCAAACAAAGTAGCCATTAATGTTAGTATCACAGCAAATCCGACGATTGCAGCCTCGCGCTTACCCAATGCAATAACTACTAAAAGTATGACTGCTGAAGTAGCAAAAATAAGCTTCTGTATTAGTTTTTGTGCTTTCTCATTTGCAGTTTCCCCATAGTTTCTGGTGATTTTTACTTCCACACTTGATGGAATTAACACATTTTTTAAACTATCAATTTGCTTAATCACTGCCTCAGCTACAGCTACTGCATTTTGCCCTGGTTTTTTAGTGATACTGATGATGACTGCAGGCGACTCAATATTACTTTTACCAGCTTCTCCATACCAAATATAGCGCTCAGCAGGTGGTGGGCCATCATGGATTTCAGCTATTTCTCCCAAATACACTGGATGTCCGTCATGTAATCCGACAACTAATTGAGCAATATCTTCGGCGTCGGTAAAATATTTACCCACTTCTACCGCAATAGCTTGGTTATTACTCGTCACTTCGCCAAGCGGCGCGCCAAGATTGGCTGATTGCAAGGCGTGACGCATATCGCTAATCGTAATATTCGCTGCCGCCATTCGGACTGGATCAATATCAATATTGACTGCACGACCTGGCCCACCAAGCGTCACAACCTCTCGCGTACCCTTTACTTGCTTAATTTCCGCCTCTAGCGCATGCGCCACACGCTCAAGCTCATATGCACCATCTAAGTTATTTTTGGCATATAAAGTGGCTGTTAGAATTGGCACATCATCAATGCCCTTAGGTTTAACAATTGGCTCGCCAACGCCAAGATTTTTGGGAAGCCAATCTTGATTCGATTGAATGGTATTGTACAAGCGCACCAAAGCTTCCGTTCGCGGCACACCCACTTGAAATTGCACGGTAATGATGGACATACCAGGGCGAGAAACTGAAGTGACATGTTCTATATCGGCAATTTGCGAAAGCACCTGCTCAGCTGGTACAGAGACCATTTGCTCAACATTTTTTGCTGAAGCACCTGGAAATGGAATGAGCACATTGGCCATTGTCACATTGATTTGCGGCTCTTCTTCACGTGGCGTCACCAGCACTGCAAACAAACCTAATAGCATGGCGACTAACGCAATTAATGGGGTAATTTGCGCAGTCTGAAAATATCGAGCGATACGGCCTGAAATACCTAGAGTAGAATTTCCCATTTACACGCCTAGCCCAGATGTTTTATTTGCCGATGGTTGATTAAAAATTGTCACGGATAACCTACTTCATATTTGCAGCTGCAATTGGGTCAAGTGCTACAACATCGCCCGCCTTGAGTCCAGCTAATACTTGTACATTCACACCTTGTTTGCGACCTAAGCGAACTTGCCTCAGTTGAGGCTTGCCTTGTTGGCTCAGCACGTACACTGCTACAAGCTCACTACGTTTAATAACGGCTGTTGTGGGTACAGTAATTTTGCCTTGCGCCGTACTGCCAAGCACTGGCAACTGTGCCCTAGCAAACATTCCAGGCCGCACGCTTGTTAAATGCATTGGCAAACTTAAACGCACTGCAGACATATTGCTGATAGCGTCAGCGGTTGGTAATACTGTGATTTGAGTGCTGACCAGTTCTCGTTCTACATCATTAGCTGACGAAACCAACACCTTCACACTCGCGTTATTATTAAGATTGTTTAACTGACTTTGCGGCACATTCACTGTAGCGCGCAAGCTACTTGGATCGTATATCACTAACATTGGCTGTCCTGGCATTGCCATTCCACCTACTTCTGTTAATACTTCGGCTACAATTCCTGCGTACGGCGCACTGATTGTATGCAAATTAGTTTCTACATTTGACATCCCAAATTGTGCTAGCTGTGCTTTAGTCTGCGCCTCTGCTGTTTTAAAGTCTGACTCAGCACGTTCCATAGCTGCTTGGCTGATATATTCTTTGGCGTAAAGTCGGCTTTTACGCTCATACTCTTTGCGTGCTGCAGATAATTGTGCTTGCGCTGCCGCAACTTGAGCCTTATTGCTAGCAGCTTGCTGATTAACAATGCGTGTATCAATACGCGCAAGTAGCTGCCCAGCTTTGACAATATCACCGACTTTTACATTCAGCGCAGAAATATTGCCTGTAACTTGCGGTGCGATTGCGCTGGTTTTAATTGCTTCGACGATGCCCTCAGCAGTGTAAGTAGAATCGCTTTGAACTTGTTTGATTGTTACTGTAGCTAATGGTGCAGCATTAGCCATATTATTGTAAACGGCACTTGTAAGGCTAATTGCTATCACAAATAAGTGCTGTTTGAATTTGATACCTTGTGTAATCAAGTTGGTTGTTCCTTGGTGATAGTAAAAGCCACTAAATGTCATGGCTAATTTCTAATCACTATATTACTATATAGTTATATAGTCAATAATTAAATTAAGTGTATAATTTTTGCAATTAAAATAAAATCTAGGTAACTAAATGAGCAAACTTGATGATAGAGCACTTGTGTATGTTGCTAAATACTTTAAAGCTCTCGCAGAGCCGATGCGCCTGAAGGTTCTAAATGCATTGCAGGATGGCGAAAAAAACGTGGGACAGTTAACCGAAATCTCAGGAGGGACACAAGCAAACGTTTCCAAACATCTTTCTTTATTAGCAGATTACGGTCTAGTGAAGCGTGAGTCACGAGGCAACTGTGTGTATTACAGCATTGCGGATCCAAGCACATATGAACTATGCGAGCTAGTATGCGGACAAATTGGTAACCGTATGTTTTTAGAAACGGAAGTAAAAAAGATTTTCATGGGTAGCTAAATCATAAACTCAGTGTCGTTTATAAATTAGTTTCTAAACAAACAAGTTAGACCTAACTTATCTCTTTGTATCAAGGTTCCATGGAATATTTATTGGAGTTTGGTTATTTTGGGCTTTTTACCGCTGCATTTTTAGCAGCAACTATTTTACCTTTGAGCTCAGAAGTCATCTTAAGTGGTATGTTGTTGAAAGGCTTATCGCCAATCGCGCTAATTGCCATAGCAACTATTGGCAATACACTAGGATCACTAACCAATTATGCGCTCGGTTATTGGGCTAGCCAAGAAGCGATCAAAAAATGGCTAAAAATGTCAGATGATGACATTGCAAGCGCACAACATCGCTATGAAAAGTATGGAATACTAAGTTTGTGTTTTTCATGGGTGCCCATCATTGGCGACCCATTAACGGTTGTGGCAGGCATTTTACGCATAAGATTAATGTGGTTTTTATTACTCGTTACAGTTGGGAAGCTAACACGCTATATTGTGCTAGGCTACATCGTGCTTAATAGCAGTATTACATGATAAAAACTAATCTGATTGCATTTCGTTAAAAACATTCGATTTTAGTATTTCAAGCATGAATAAACCGAGTAGTGTGACTGAAACGCAAATCAAGTAGTCGCGTAGTTGAAGTTGTCCAAAGTGAAACAACTGCTGTGCTGGCGACCAAAATAGAGCGATAGCAATAAACACCATCACGAAGCTTACCAATACCCATAATGCGCGATTTGGTCTTAATATCATTTCCATTAAAGAGGCGTTATATGAGCGGTTTATCAATATTAAGCCGATATTCATGAGTATTAACATGGTGAATATTAACGCGCGTAAATGGTCTTCAGGCATGCCAATACTGGCTTGGTAAATAAAAACGGCAGATAACAACATCAGGACGACACTGCCTTGAACAGTTGCCCAGACAATTTGCCTTGGCATTAATAGGGGGCTGTTGGAAGGGCGTGGGGGGCGTTGCATGACATCTTTTTCGGCTCGTTCTGCCTCAAAAACGATTGAGCAGGCTGGATCTATCAGCATTTCTAAAAAAGCGATGTGAATAGGGGTGAGTAACAATGGCATACCTAAAGCAAGCGGAAGTAAAGCTAGCCCAGCAATCGGAATGTGTACAGCAATAATATACTCTATCGCTTTACGTAAGTTGTCGTATATACGCCTCCCAAGACTGATGGTTTTAACGAATGAGTCAAAATCATCATCTAACAAAACAATAGTTGAAGCCTCTCTTGCAACATCTGTACCGCGCCCTCCCATGGCAATACCGATGTGCGCAGCCTTGATGGCTGGTGCGTCATTCACGCCATCACCTGTCATGGCTACAATTTCACCACAAGCCTTTAAGCATTCTACTATTCTAAGTTTTTGATGCGGCTGAATACGGGCAAAAATGTTAATAGACTTAAGCTTCTGTGTTAAGTCCTGGTTCGAAAGCGTTTCAATTTCATCGCCTGAAAGTACATTTGACGCATCTAACCCTGCTTGAATGCCAATAGCTTGCGCTGTTGCAGGGTAGTCACCAGTAATCATCATTACCTTAATCCCTGCACTTCGGCATTCCATAATTGCAGCTGGAACGTTTTTACGAAGTGGATCAGCAAATCCAATCAGCCCAACATATTCAAATTGAAGAGCATTTATTGACTCAGGGAAATCAGTTGAATCAACCTTAGCCTTTGCAATCGCAAGAATGCGTACTCCTTTTTTTGCAAGCACATCTACTATTTGGCTGATTTTTGTGCGCTGCTTATCGGATAACTGACATAGTTTGCTAATACTTTCTACTGCACCTTTGGCATAACAAAAACTTTCGCCATCAGTATTTAAATAAATATTCGCCACGGCAAACATGTTTGGTTTTATGCCATAAGCGTGAAGCCATTGCTTATTTGAAAATGCACTTGGGAAAGAAGCTAGTTTTTCATTCACCAATTGATGAATGGCAATATCCATTGGGTCAGTTGGTTGTTGCTGGCAAGCAAGCAGCGCGATTTCTAAAACTTTACGTTCTTGTTCTGGCAGAGTGTTATGCGTGTGGTGCCACTCTGATTGCTCGCCAACTATTGCGATAACGGACATTTTGTTTTCAGTTAACGTGCCAGTTTTGTCTGAGCAAAGTATAGTTGTTGCACCGAGAGTTTCGATGGCTGATGCCTGTCTGGTCAATACGCGCGCACGTGAAATACGCCATGCACCCATCGCCATAAATACCGTCATGACTAGCGGAAACTCTTCAGGCAACAATGACATACCGAGTGCGATACCGCCTAGTAAGGCTTGCAGCCAATCTCCGCGCAAATAGCCAAAAAGTACGACTGCCAAGATGCCCACAATAGCGCCGACAATTGCAAACGTGAGCACAAATGATTTGATTTGTAGCTGTAAGTTTGGCTGTTCTGTTTTGATGGTGTTAAGCGAATGGCCAATTTTGCCCATTTCAGTACGGGCACCAGTAGCGTTAACTAATGCCTGCCCAGTGCCGCGCACAACCAACGTGCCAGCAAATATAAAGGGAGAATTTTTAATGCCAAGCGGGGATTGAAATGGGAGGTTTGATTCTGAAAGTAGCTTATTTAGTACGGATTTTTGTACAGGGATAGACTCCCCAGTAAGTAAAGACTCATCTAGCAATAACTCTTGAGAGGAAATGAGTGTCGCATCTGCGGCCACACGATCTCCTTCATTGACGATAATAATATCTTCACGCACCACCTCTCTACCAGCAATGATGGTGCGTTGACCATCACGAATCACCAAAGCTCGTGGGCTTGCTAAGTTACGAAGCGCCTCTAAAACATGCTCACTACGCGATTCTTGAATAATAGTGATGGCAATAGATAAGCAAGCAAATAACAGCAACACTAACGCTTCAACAATATCGCCCAGCAACATATAAACAAGCCCGCCGCCAATCAACAGTGCAAACATGGGCTGACGCAGAATATCTATAAAAATGCGTAAAAAATTACGTTGATCTGGCTTTGGTAGCTCGTTATAACCTTCAGCTTTTAGGCGCTTTTCAGCTTCAGCACTTGTTAGGCAAATACTTTCTTCTTTGATCGTTTTGTTGGTGTGCAACCTATCACCCCTCCAATTGTTCATTTACAGTATTAAATGACAAATATCCAAGCGAAGCTCAGTTTAACGGAAGTTAAGGAATATAGCTTTGCGGTACAGCAACAAAACGTGATTAGTTGATTTTAATGCTAGAAATGGCGCGAGTGACTGCTAAGTAAGAGCCAAGCCACCCTATGGCAATGGCAAATAAAATAATTTTAATAAACAATGCGTTATCATAAATTGGTAAGCTGAAGTCACTATGGTACAAGCTAGAGATTTGGGCGATAGATAGATTAAAAAGCCACATCATTGAGATTAACATCAAGATTGCCAATATTCCACCAAATAGACCATACAACATACCCGCATATAAAAAAGGGGTACGAATAAAGCCATTAGTTGCCCCCATGAGTTTGCTGACGATAATTTCGTCTTTTTGCGTGACAATTTGCATGCGTACCGTGTTGCTTATAATGACCAAAAGTGCCACAGCCAACAACCCAGCGACCAGCAAAATAATTTGTTTGCCCAGTGCAAGCAAGGCGGATAGCCGCTTTACCCATTCAGTGTTCAGTAGCACTTGCTCAACGTTTGGCAGTTCACTGAGTGAACTTTTAAGTGCTTCCAACGCGGCTGGCTCAGCAGATTTAGATTGAATAAAAAAAGCATCTGGCAGCGGATTTTTTTCTAAATCATTGGTTTCGACTTTGGCCTTGAGTTGTTGCCAAGCTTCTTCTTTGGAAACAAACTTAACGCTTTTGATGGCTTCATTATTGGCAAGAGATTCTTTTAATGCATTTATCGCAGTTTGATCAGTATCGAGCTTTAAAAAAATACTCATTTCAGTTTCGCTTTGCAACTGGTTGCTAAATGTTGCCAAATGATTAACGCCAATATAAAACAACGCAGGAATGCACAACGCCACAGCGATGACTAGGCTAATCATGAAGGTGGAAAGCATTTTTTGGCGCATACGCGCGAGTACGAGTTTAAGGGCTTGGATGTGCGTATTCATGCTCAAATGCCTTATTTTTGCTCACTTTGATTCAACACGCCATGGTCAAGATGTAAAACACGTTTTTCCATGGCGTAGCGGTTTAGTGCATCATGTGTTGCCATAATCACCGTTACACCTACTTGGTTAAAAGCCTGAAAAATTGACATAATGTCGGTGGCGTAGCTCGCATCTAGGTTACCTGTTGGTTCATCCGCAATTAGCACAGATGGCCGACTCACTACCGCACGCGCGATGGCCAGCCGTTGCTGTTCGCCGCCTGAAAGCGTGATTGGCATGGCTTTTTCTTTATTCAGCAGCCCTACTTTATCAAGCGCAGCGCGCACGCGCTTGGCTGCATCAAGTCCAGTAATGCCGTTAATGTGTAGCGGTAAAATGACGTTTTCAAAGCAGTTGCGGTCATACAATAGTTTATGGTCTTGAAAAATCAAGCCAAAACGTCGCCGCATAAACGGAATAGCCGACTCGCTGAGTTTACTAATGTTTTGGTTTGCGATTAACACCGTGCCGCTGGTAGGGCGCTCAATGGCAGCAATGAGCTTTAACAATGTGCTTTTACCTGCGCCAGAATGGCCTGTGACAAACACAAATTCACCAGCATCAATATTCATGCTCACGTTTTTTAAAACGTCGTCGCTTGCGGGGTAGCGTTTGGTGACATGGTCAAATTTAATCATGGGTTTGATTATATCGCTAAATGGAGTGCTGTATCAAAAATGCCATTGTGATTTAAGATAATTAGGTTCGTCGGGAGATAATTAGGTTTGTCGGAAAATCCATTTAAGACAATTAGGTTTGTCGGACATTTTTAATAAAGCACCAGCATTGCTGGTGCATAAATTTTCCTGTTAAATATTAAAATTTAGTAATAAACTGGATTAAAGTGCGAAATTATAAAAATGGTTATGAATTTATTCTTTTGATTTTTTCGTAAAAACCAATCTCTTTTAAGTGGTTATGAAAAAGCTGTGCGTCATCGTCATCCTTAGAGCATGCACTTCTTTTTGAAGTAAAAATATAATCATCTGGATACCAAGAGTTGTGATTGGTATGATCGAATATCTCATTAACTAAATATTTTTCCACTCCTTGATGATTGGCATATTTGCTAAACCATCCTTTTTGAATAAAGCCTAGCTTAAAGCAAACAAGGGAGATCGCTTTAATCATCATTCTGGTTTTGTAATAGTGCCAATAGCCCACATATAACAATTGGTAACGGCTATATTCAAACCCGCTTTTTGGGTCATCATGCTCAAAAAATTCTAACGCCACCACCAAGCCTTGATGCGTGTCGTAATTATTTGCTGGCACAAACTCAGTGCCTGTTTGTGCAATAAAATGTGCAATAATAGTTTGATTTTCTGAGGGTTTAAGTTTAACTAAGTAATCATAAATCGATTGAAGTTCATAGCCATGCTCAAATTGCTCTTGCGGGTTACCTTCGCCAGTTTCTAACCACTCGCGGTTAATAAAAAACTTGTTTGAAAAAGCCTCTAAAAATTGCTCGTTAAGAATGGAGATTAAGCTATCTAGGTTTTTAAAATCTTTAAATTGAAGATTAAACTCTGGAAAAACAGTTTGTATGCGTGCGGTGGGAATGCGATGAGCATCGAGCACTTTTAACACACGCCGTGCTAATGCCCTTAGCTCTTTATTTTTACCGTACCTTTTATCTTCCCACCATTCTTTAAGATTAAAGAGGTCTTTAATTTTTAGCAGTTCAAAAGGGTTAATCATCTTAGCCTTTAACTGTGACTTGACCGTTCATTAGCATGGGTAGAAGCCAGTCGCGTAAAGTTACTAGTTGCACGTTCTCTAGGCTTCTTTGAAAAATCATTTTGTTGTAATTTCACTTTAAGAGTCATTTTTACACTTTCTTTACTCGCAATAACATTTTAATTACGACATTTTTACGTCCTTAAGTCTAAGATTTCAATCTTGATAACTTGATTGGTAACAAGTTATGGATGACGTTATTGGTACAGGCATGATAGTCATATATCTATTCCTTTGCTATGTGCTGATTTACATTCTTGTAAATTTTGGAGGTGGCGAATGAATTTAATGATGTTAATTAGCGGCCTTTTAGCCGTGGCGGTTTTGGGTTATCTACTCTATGTCTTAATTAAACCGGAGAATTTCTAATGTTCTCAAATATTTTGATACAAGTTGTTTTATATCTAGCGATATTATTACTTTTAACCAAGCCAATGGGTTTGTGGATAGCCAAAGTCATGAATGGTGAGTCCGCGATAGCAAACAAGTTTGGTGGCCCGATTGAACGACTTGTTTACCGAGCACTAGGGATTAAACCAGAGACTGAAATGAGTTGGAAGCACTATGCTGTAGCATTAATGCTGTTTAATGTTATCGGCATCGTTACAGTCTATTTTTTACAGCGATGGCAGGCGTGGTTGCCACTTAACCCACAACAGTTTCCCGCAGTCAGTGTTGACTCATCATTAAACACAGCTATTAGTTTTGTCACCAACACTAACTGGCAAGGTTATGGAGGTGAATCAACGATGAGTTACCTCACTCAAATGTTAGCACTTACGGTACAAAACTTTCTATCTGCGGCTACAGGTATCGCAGTAGTCATTGCTTTGATTCGTGGTTTTGCTCGACATACTGCACAGACCATAGGTAATTTCTGGGTCGATATTACGCGTTCAACTTTGTATATATTGTTACCACTTTCGTTGATGTTAGCAGTTGCATTGATGGGTCAAGGAGTTATCCAAAATTTTGATGCTTATAAAGAAGTCACAACGTTACAACCTACGACTTATTCAGCGACTGATTCAGCAGGTAAACAAACTAATGAGGTTACTTCCACTCAAACATTGGCGATGGGGCCTGTTGCCTCCCAGGAGGCGATTAAGATGATTGGTACCAATGGTGGTGGCTTTTTTAATGCAAATTCGGCGCATCCTTACGAGAACCCCACACCACTTTCTAACTTTTTAGAAATGCTCGCCATATTTCTCATCCCCGCAGGATTATGTTTTACATTCGGCATGATGGTGGGTGATAGAAGGCAAGGTTGGGCGGTATTTTCTGCCATGGCAATTGTGTTTGTTGTCATGGCGGGCTTCGTTATCTGGGCTGAGCAGGCTGGTAATCCTGTATTAACTGCCAATGGTGCAGACCAGGCGGTGAGCGCTTTGCAATCTGGCGGTAATATGGAAGGTAAGGAAACGCGCTTTGGTATTGTTTCATCCGCATTATTTGCAACCATAACCACCGCGGCATCGTGTGGTGCTGTCAATGCCATGCATGACTCATTTACGCCGTTGGGTGGCTTAGTGCCAATGTGGTTAATGCAGTTAGGTGAAGTCATTTTTGGTGGCGTTGGCTCCGGACTCTACACCATGCTTATTTATGCGGTGCTTGCTGTATTTATTGCTGGGTTAATGATAGGCCGCACCCCTGAGTATTTGGGTAAAAAAATCGAGATTTTCGATATGAAAATGACCGCCCTTATTATATTAGTTACACCTTTAGTGGTACTGATTGGTACGGCAATTGCTGTCATGACAGACCCTGGTAAGGCTGGTATAGCAAACCCTGGTGCGCATGGGTTTAGTGAGATACTGTATGCACTTTCATCTGCTGCCAACAACAACGGTAGCGCTTTCGCAGGCTTATCTGCCAATACTCCGTTCTATAACATGCTGCTTGCGTTTGCCATGTTCTTGGGTCGCTTTGGCATCATCTTGCCTGTATTGGCCATCGCAGGCTCTATGGCAGCTAAAAAACGTATTCCAGTAAGTCTAGGCACAATGCCGACTCACGGACCGTTATTTATTACGCTGCTAATCGGTGCAGTGATTTTGGTGGGTGCCCTTACTTACATTCCAGCACTCGCACTTGGCCCTGTCATTGAGCATTTACTCATGACATCTATTCACTAAGCATCCAGTGCATTAAGAATATTAGGAAAAAACTATGTCGAAACTAAGTATGCAATCAATGTTTGACCCTGCCTTGGTAAAGCCAGCCATCACGGATGCGTTTAAAAAGCTGTCTCCGCAAACACAGTGGCGTAACCCAGTCATGTTTGTGGTGTATCTAGGCAGTATTCTCACCACCTTATTAATGCTGCAAGCAGCATTTTCCAAAGGCGATGCGCCAGTGGGATTTATTGCGTTAGTGACTTTATGGCTATGGTTCACCGTGCTATTTGCTAACTTTGCTGAGGCCTTGGCAGAGGGGCGCAGTAAGGCGCAAGCAGCCAGCCTAAGAAGTTCAAAGAAAAATGTAGTCGCTAAAAAATTGAAGGACGAGTCACGCGATTCAGCAGTTTCGCTTACTGATAGCAATAGCTTACGTAAAGGCGACATCCTTTTGATAGAGGCAGGCGATATGATTCCTGCAGATGGTGAAGTGATTGATGGTATCGCTTCTGTTAATGAGGCAGCAATTACAGGTGAGTCAGCTCCTGTCATACGCGAATCAGGCGGTGACTTCAGTGCAGTCACTGGCGGCACACAAGTATTATCTGATTGGATAGTGGTACGTGTGAGTGTGAACCCAGGCGAGGCATTTTTAGACCGTATGATTGCCATGGTAGAAGGTGCGAAGCGTCAGAAAACCCCTAATGAAATTGCGCTGACGATTTTATTGGTTGCGCTGACAATAGTGTTCCTGCTGGTTACGGTCACCTTGTTGCCATTTTCAATATTTGGTGTTGGTGCGGCTGGTGCTGGCTCTCCGCCAAGCATTACCGTATTGGTGTCATTATTGGTATGTCTGATTCCTACTACGATTGCAGGTTTGCTTTCAGCAATCGGGGTTGCAGGGATGAGCCGTATGATGCAAGCCAATGTGATTGCCACATCAGGCCGTGCTGTAGAAGCGGCGGGGGACGTCAATGTACTGTTACTCGATAAAACTGGCACGATTACTTTGGGCAATCGTCAGGCTTCAGCCTTTGTTCCGGCAGCAGGTGTTACCGAACAAGCGCTGGCAGATGCAGCGCAACTCGCTTCATTGGCTGATGAAACGCCAGAAGGTCGCAGTATCGTCATCTTGGCAAAAAAACGCTTCAATATTCGCGAGCGTGATATTCATCAGCTAGGCGCTACTTTCGTCCAGTTTTCTGCGCAAACCCGCATGAGTGGGGTCAACTTACAAGATGCAGATAATAAAGTTCGCCAAATACGTAAAGGTGCCGCAAGCGCCATCAAACTACATGTTGAGGCGTTGGGCGGAACGTTTTCAGCCGATATTTCACAAAAAGTGGATGAGGTTTCACGCCGAGGCAGCACGCCGTTAGTAGTGTCTGACGGTAATGTAGTGCTTGGAGTGGTGGAACTCAAGGATATCGTCAAAGGTGGCATTAAAGAACGCTTTGCTGAGTTACGCAACATGGGCATTCAAACCGTGATGATTACTGGTGATAATCGCCTAACCGCTGCCGCTATTGCAGCCGAAGCTGGGGTAGATGATTTTCTGGCAGAAGCTACGCCAGAAGATAAGTTAAAACTGATTCGTGGCCACCAGGCCGAAGGAAAACTTGTCGCCATGACGGGTGATGGTACCAACGATGCACCTGCACTTGCGCAAGCGGACGTTGCTGTTGCCATGAACACTGGTACGCAAGCAGCAAAAGAAGCTGGCAACATGGTGGATTTAGATTCCAATCCAACCAAGCTGATTGAAATCGTTGAAATCGGTAAACAAATGCTGATGACGCGTGGCTCACTAACCACGTTCAGTATTGCGAATGATGTTGCGAAGTATTTTGCGATTATTCCAGCTGCTTTTGCCAGCACATACCCACAACTCAATACATTAAATGTGATGCACTTGGCGAGTCCAAACTCGGCGATTTTATCGGCCGTTGTTTTCAATGCACTGGTTATTATCTTTTTGATCCCTCTGGCCTTAAAAGGTGTGCCATACAGAGCGGTTGGTGCACAGCAACTATTGCGCAGAAACCTATTGATTTACGGATTAGGCGGATTGGTTGTTCCTTTTATTGGCATCAAAATCATTGATGTTGTACTTACCCTTGTTGGCTTTGCATAAGGATTTATCATGGAAATTAGTTTAAAACAAATGATTAAACAGACAATAAGACCTGCAATTGTATTGTTTATATTACTCAGTCTTATTACTGGCGTCGTTTACCCGCTAGCTACCACAGCATTAGGGAAATGGCTATTGCCAACGCAAGCAAATGGTTCGCTGATTGAAAAAGATGGAAAACTCATTGGGTCTTCTTTAATTGGGCAGAACTTTACTGAGCCTAAATACTTCTGGGGACGTCCATCAGCCACGGGACCATATCCTAATAATGCTGCGGCTTCATCTGGCTCAAACCAAGGACCATTAAATCCGGCATTGGCAGAAGCAGTAAAAGGTAGAGTAAGTGCATTAAAAGCTGTTGATTCAAATAATACGCTACCCATACCAGTAGATTTAGTAACAGCTTCAGCCAGCGGCTTAGATCCGCACATTAGTCCCGCAGCGGCAGCATATCAAGCATCACGAGTTGCAAAAGAGAGAGGGATTAGCGATGCTAGTGTACAAGCATTGATTGATAACAACACTGAAGGACGCCAATGGGGTGTTCTTGGCGAGCCACGAGTGAATGTGTTAAAGCTTAATATAGCTCTGGACAAAAATACTGCGAAAATATCAGAATAATCATTAGATTGAATAACTCTTGTAGTTAAATGAAAAAATCAACACTTATGCATTTACAGCATCATCTATAACTAACATATAATCCTTATTATGGTTGATACTCGCCCCGATCCAGACCAGTTGCTGGACAAAATAAATAAAGAGGCCGAAAAACAAAAAAGGGGCCGCTTAAAGATATTTTTTGGCGCTTGTGCAGGTGTTGGTAAAACATTTGCGATGTTGGCGGCTGCACGTAGCCTGCGTTTGCAGGGTGTGGATGTCGTTATCGGCATCGTTGAAACGCATGGCCGTAGTGAAACAGAATCACAAATATCTGGTCTAGAAGTATTGCCACTCAAAAAGCTTGAATATCGTGGTCGCGATTTAAGTGAGTTTGATCTTAACGCAGCACTTTTACGCAAACCTGCGCTTATTTTAGTCGATGAACTGGCACATTCTAACGTTGAAGGCTCGCGGCACCCTAAACGCTGGCAGGATGTAGAAGAGTTATTGTCAACAGGTATTGATGTATACACCACACTCAATGTACAACATCTTGAAAGTCTTAACGATATTGTGGGACAAATCACGGGTATTCGTGTCAATGAAACGCTTCCAGATAAAGTCTTTGATATGGCTGATGAGGTCATATTGGTTGATTTACCTGCAGAAGAATTGTTGCAAAGACTGCAAAGTGGCAAAGTGTATCTGCCACAACAAGCTGAACGTGCAGGAAAAAACTTTTTTCGTAAAGGTAACTTAATAGCCTTACGAGAGATGGCATTAAGGCGCACCGCTGACCGTGTTGATTCACAAATGCAAGAATATCGAAGCAATAGTGCTATTCAGCAAGTCTGGCAAGCAAAGGACCGCATCCTCGTCTGTGTTGGAATAGGGTCCGAATCAGAACGATTAGTGAGAGTTTCAGCCAGATTAGCGCAAAGTTTGAAATCTGATTGGCTTGCCGTATATGTAGAAATACCAAGATTACAGCGTATATCAGATGATAAACGCGATCATATGTTAAAAACGCTAAAGCTGGCTGAATCGCTTGGTGCAGAGACGTCCACGCTAAGTGGTACAGATATTGCCAATACCCTATTAACTTATGCTCGCGAGCGTAACGTATCTAAAATTGTTGTTGGAAAATCAACCCGTTCTACCATTTCTCGGCTCATCACTCCAGGCTTAGTCGATGAATTAACTAATCAAGCCACGGATATTGATATTCATGTAGTTTCTCGCGAACGTGCACTCACTGAAAAAACAGAGATTAACATCAGTAGTTCTGCTAATACTAGGCAACCTAATGAGGAGCTAAAATTAGCAGGCTATTATGTAGCCTTAGCACTCTGTGCTGCCAGTACAGGTATAGCTGCCTTGTTATTGCCCTATTTTGAACTGACTAACGTAGTCATGTTTTATCTTTTAGGCGTCGTACTTATATCCTTTAAATACGGTAGAAGTGCGGGAATATTTTCTTCAATAATTAGTGTAGCGTGTTTTGACTTCTTTTTTGTCCCCCCGAAGCTTTCGTTTTCCGTTTCTGATACCAAATATCTGCTCACTTTTATGGTCATGTTTGTGGTGGCGCTGCTGATTAGTCATTTAACATCGGGACTACGTTATCAAACAGTCGTTGCTATGCACAGAGAGAGGCGAAGCCGTGCGCTATATGATTTAGGAAAATCATTGGCTTCAGCTTTAACGTCAGCCCATATTATTGAAATTAGTATCCAGCATTTATCTGGCATTTTTCAGTCCAAGCTCACTATACTGTTACCTGATAAGCAAGATAAAATCATCTACAATAAAACAGATCATTTGTCTGATAGTGCTTTAAAAGAGATTGATTTTGGCATTGCCCAATGGGTTTATGATTACCAACAACAGGCTGGATTTGGTACTAATACCTTACCTTCTAGCACAGCTTTATATATCCCTCTGCAAGCGCCAATGCGTACACGAGGCGTGTTGGCAATCGCACCAGAAAACAAATTGTCGATATTCATGCCTGAACAAAGACAATTATTAGAAACCTTTGCATCACAAATAGCCATAGCACTTGAGCGTGTACATTATGTGGAAGTCGCGCAAGAGGCCTTGGTCTCTATGGAATCTGAGCGATTGAGAAATACAGTGTTAAGCGCAATCTCACATGATTTGAATACGCCACTCACAACCATTATAGCTTCAGCAGATTTTTTGCAACTATCATTACCTACTGACAATAAATATTATGAGTATGTTCAAATGATCTATGGACAAGCGATTCGCATGAAAAGTATTGTCGTAAACTTGCTTGATATGGCGAGACTTCAGTCTGGCAAAGTAACACTCAATAAGCAATGGCAACCGCTTGAAGAGGTGGTTGGGGCCACTCTGCGCACGATGAAGCATGCGCTTGCCAACCATAAAATCAGGACTGATTTGCCAAGTGACTTGCCATTGCTTGAGTTTGACGCAGTACTGATTGACCGTGTGTTATCAAATTTATTGGATAATGCGATTAAATATACACCTCAAGGGACAACTATTACAATAAGTGCAAGGGTTAGTCAGCAAGAAATTTGGGTGTCAGTTGCAGATGATGGATTAGGTGTGCCTGAAAGTTTAATGCAACAAATGTTTGATAAATTCACACGTGGTGATAAAGAGTCGTCAAAAGCAGGGGTAGGCCTTGGCTTATCAATTTGCAAGGCGATTATTGAAGCGCATGATGGTAAGATATGGGCAAGCAATAAGCCAACTCATGGTGCTATTTTTACTTTCTCACTTCCTTTGGGAGTGCCGCCGAGTCTTCCTCCCAATGATGAAATGGTGCTATAAAAGATGACTAATTCCACAGCAAATGTTATTTTGGTGGAAGATGATCCTCAGATTCGCCGTTTTGTATCATCAGCACTCAATGATGAAAACTTCCAAGTTTATTTTGCGGAAACTGGTAAGCAAGGCTTGATTGAGATTAGCACTCGAAAACCCGATGTAGTTATCTTAGACTTAGGATTGCCAGATATTGATGGCTTAGAGATCATTCGTGAAACAAGATCCTGGAGTAATATTCCGATTATCGTGCTTTCTGCGAGAACACAAGAAACTGAAAAAGTGGCAGCTTTAGATGCAGGAGCAGACGATTTTTTATCAAAACCTTTTGGTACACCAGAGTTATTGGCTAGAGTTCGTGCACAGTTGCGTCGCAGATCTATGCTAAGTGAAGATAGTCATCAAGGTAAATATGATTTTGGAAATATCAATGTGGATTTGCCCAGAAGGATAGTTTCTAAAGATTCAGAGGTAGTCCATCTGACACCGATTGAATTTAGACTTTTTAGTGTTTTAGTTAAAAATGCAGGAAGAGTGGTCACGCAAAAACAATTACTCAAAGAAGTTTGGGGACCATCCTACACAGATAATGAACACTATCTGAGAATTTATATGAGTCATTTAAGGCAAAAGTTAGAAAGTGACCCTACTCAACCTGAACATTTAATTACTGAAATTGGCGTTGGATTTAGATTTATATAAGACCACCTTTGAGTTTGACACTTAAATGTACTCAGAAAAACGGGGTGATTTAACCCATAAAAACAGTATGTAATCCGCAACATTAAGAGCATTGGTTGAGACGCGTGTTTCTCAAGTTAACGGCTGTGTTTATTGTGTAGACCTCCATCTCAAAGAGTCTAGAAAGCTAGGGGAGTCGAAGCAGCGTCTTGACAGTTCGCCTGTATGGAAGGAGTCGCCTTTCTTTAATGAGAGTGTGAAAGTCGCATTGGCATTGGCTGAGTCGCCAACTAATGTTGCGCAAACTCATGCGGCAGACGCAGAGTTCTTCGCACTTAAACAGCATTTTACTGAGTTGGAAATAGTTGAGCTAAGCATCTCGATTTCGCTGGTTAATTTTTGGAACCGTGTGGCTGGTGGCTTCCGTCGCATGCCGAAGCTTGTCAGCATAGTGCCAGTGTCCACATAAAGAAAGATTTAAAAGAATCTTAATCTAATCTTACTGCCTTTGATAGCCATATAATCAAATTGCCCACGTTGTTTATGTGGTATATGTTGTGATTTATGCTGGAAATAAAGTTGATGCCACCTAGATAACATTCGCTTGGCTATTCAAATTATTTTAATCATTAATAACTAAAGATATTTTGAGAAAAGAACTGAACACATATGTCTAATGGCAGAGTACATCGACCGGATGAGTAAGCAACATGAAGAGTCAATCACAATATCAAATGAAACTGCAATTTAAGACGGCCTCAATTGAAGATGCTCAAGCCATTGCCTTATTGGTGAATAGAGCCTACCGGCCAAATGGTGATGTAAAAGGTTGGACTCATGAGTCCGAACTGATTTCAGGCGAAAGAACAAATGTTGAGCAAGTAAGCAGCCTCTTTGGAGATAACTCTTATATTTTAGTGGCTGTAGAAAATGGCAATATCGTGGCATGTGTATATTTAGAGATACATGGATTAAGTGCTCACATTGGTATGCTTGCAACAAATCCAGAGTTACAGGGCTTAGGTTGCGGTAAACAAATGCTATTTTATGCTGAAGAGTTTGCAAGTAAGAATTTTTCAGTAACCAAGTATGTGATGAAGGTGCTATTAGCCAGAAAAGAGCTCTTGGACTTTTATACTCGCCGAGGATATATCGCGACTGGTTCAACATTTGAGTATCCAGTATCTGCTGGTGTAGGTTCACCAAAAGTTACTAACTTACAGGTTGGAATATTAGAAAAAATGGCTAAGATTTCATATGTCTCATAAATGAAAGATGATTTAGTATAGCTTGACACCTATCCACAACTATTATACAAGAAGGATATGATGACAAAACAAGAAAGTCTGACTGCGATTAATGCAGTAGATGCGCCCATCCGAGCCAAGCCTTCAAGCTACCCAGAACCGTTCGCATCACGTATGGCCGGAAGGCAAAAGTGCTCACTTGGTGACTTGTTTTCACTCTCAAACTTCGGCGTCAACCTCACTCGCCTTGCTCCAAAAGCAGAATCTGCTCTTCGTCATGCTCATACCAAACAGGATGAGTTCATCTACATTTTGGAGGGAAGTCCGACGCTTTACACAGATGAAGGTCGCACACAACTATTTCCTGGAATGTGTGCTGGCTTTAAGGCGGGTACTGGCAATGGCCACCATTTGATTAATGAGACCT